>ERZ791603.159-NODE-159-length-61991-cov-10.467370_pt1 | contig 61991 bp, 55 predicted proteins | sample MGYA00509966_ERZ791603 | MGnify/ENA primary metagenome ERZ791603 (study PRJEB30046, sample SAMN00791931) | human gut metagenome | study: EMG produced TPA metagenomics assembly of the A metagenome-wide association study of gut microbiota in type 2...
AGCGCCCAGGGCCTTGGTGTCGCCGGGGGGCAGCAGCACACCGGTCTTGCCGTCCTCGATCAGCTCCGGTATGCCGCCGATATTGGTGCCCAGCACCGGCGTGCCCAGCGCAATGCTCTCCATCACGGAGTAGGGGCAATTCTCATACCATACGCTGGGATAAATGCTGCATTTGGCTGCGGCAATGCGGCGGTATAGGTCGTCCCCGGTGCAAAAGCCTACATCTGTGGCATTGGGCAGTTGCTGAATTTCCTCTGCCATGGTACCGCTGCCGGCGAACACAAAGTGCAGCTGAGGCAGCGCCTTGGCGGCGGCCAAAAGGGTATCAATGCCCTTTTCTTTGTCATAGCGGCCAAAGTAGAGCACATAGTCTTCTTTTTTCACCTGCGGGCGGGGCGGCACGGTGCAGAAGTTGTGCAGCACCCGGGTGCGCCCGGCCAGATCCGGGTGTTTTTCTATCTGGCTTTGCATAAAGGCAGAGCAGCAGATCACGCGGTCGATCTCTTTGTAAGTATGAGCCTTGCGGTACAGGGCAGCCTCGGCTGCGCCCAGTAGGCTCTTAGCCCGTGAGCCTTGCATGCATCGGTGTTGCACGCAAGGCGTGTACTTGCCGCCCAAGCAGGCGGTGCAGTTCTCCATGGTGTCCGGTCGATTGAGCATGTGGTTGGGGCACAGCAGTTGGTAGTCGTGGGCGGTGTACAGGATCTTGGTGTGTCGTCCGGTGGCTTTGTCCCAGGCGCGTATTTCCAGGATCACCGCAGGGGTCAATTGGTAGTTAAAGTTGTTCAGGTGTACCACTTGGGGCTGCAGATCCTCCAGCACCCGGCGCAGCTGCCGCCGGGCGTGGGTGGAGTATACCGTGCGCAGAGCGTAGCTCACTTTTTTTACTGGGTTGGCGGTGTGGTAGTCGGTATCTTTGGTGTAGGCACCGACGCGGTTGCCCACGCAATTGCCCCGGTGCTCCATACCAAAGTATTCTACCCGGTGGCCTCGGCGGCTCAGCTCCGCTCCCAGCCCCATCATATAGGTTTCTGTTCCTCCTTTGGGGTACAGAAATTTGTTAATAAAGAGAATGTTCATCTCATGGCTCCCTCGCAGGCCAGCAGCTTGGTGTTGTCTACCCATTGCAAGTGGGTTTTATTTTGCGCTTTTAACCTGTTCATACAGTTCCAGCGTCCTCTCGGTGACTTGGCCCCAGTTGTATTTTTGTAAAATATAGTCTGCGGTAGTGGCCTTGCAGCACTTCACCATGTCCGGCTGAGATAGCAGCTGCTCCAGCAGTCGCTTTAAGTCTGCCGTGTTGCCTTTTTGGAAGGCAAAGCCGTGGTCACCGCATACTTCCGTGCACTCGGGTATGTCCGAGGTGACGCAGCAGTTGCCGTAGCTCATGGCCTCCAGCAGACTGATGGGCATACCCTCTAAGTCCGAGGGCAGGCAGTAGAGATAGGCACCGGCGTACAGCGCAGCCAGAGGCGCGCCCTGCACAAAGTCCGTAAAGATGATACGCGCATCTCCGGCGGCCTTGGCTTTCAGCTGATTGAAATATTCCTCTGAGTGGCTGGCACCACCGGCGATCACCAGCTTTTTATCTGTTTGCAGTGTGCGGTAGGCGTCGATTAAATAGTGGATGCCCTTCTCCGGGACAATGCGGCCGAGAAACAGGATATATCCGTCCTTTTTCAGCCCAAAGCGGGACAGAGGGGACAGGTCCGCCGTCTCCGGTGGGTCAATGCCGTTTTCAATCCGCACGGTCTGGCGGTGATAGGTGTCAGCAAAATACTGCTGCATACTGGCAGACAGCACGATGATCTCGTCTGCATACTTGGCAGCCATACGCTCGCCAAAGCGGAGAAAGCGGGTGGCAAAGCCGCCCCACTTGGCCCGCTGCCAGTCCAAGCCATGAATGGTGACCACGCATTTTTTGCCAAAGCACTTGGCTAAGGGTACCATAGCCGCCGGACCCTCTGCGTGGAAGTGAATGATGTCGTACCCACCGAACAGCGCCCGCACCGTGGCAAAAAAACTGTACACAATGGCATTGAGCTTTTTGCTGTTCGGGGTGGGCACCCAGCGGATCTGTACCCCGTCCAGGTTGTGCAAGTGGCTGTGATCATCAAAGGCGGTTCCGGCCACATGGTGGCTTTTGCGATTATAAACGGTGACCTGGTGGCCCCGCTGTACCATACGGCGGGACAGAGCTTCTACTACAATCTCAACGCCGCCCTCTCGTGAGGGAATGCGCTTGTGACCGATCATTGCGATTTTCATGGTCGCCCTCCTTATTGTGCCCCGCGGCCGGTAAACACCACGCCTAAGGTTTTGAACAGGATCTTAATATCCAGGCTGGGGGACCAGTTGTCTATGTACTGGCAGTCCAGGCGCACCACTTCTTCAAAGTCCTCAATCTGGGAGCGGCCGCTAACCTGCCACAGCCCGGTAATGCCCGGTCGCATGGACAGCCGCCGCTTGTGGTGGGAGCTGTACTGCTCAAATTCGTCCAGCGTGGGCGGGCGGGTGCCAACCAGGCTCATATCTCCCCGCAGTACATTGTAGAACTGGGGTAGCTCGTCGATACTGAACTTGCGGATAAAGCGGCCCACTTTGGTAATCCGCGGGTCATTGTCCATCTTGAACATCAGGCCTTGCATATGGTTTTTTTCTTCAAATTCTTTTTTGCGTTGCTCTGCGTCCGCATACATGGACCGCAGCTTATACATATAGAACAGACGGCCGTTTCTGCCCACCCGCTGCTGCTTAAAGAACAGGCCACCCCGGCTTTCCAACAGCAGGGGAACGGCCACCAGCAAAATAATGGGAGCAGAAACGATTAGCCCCACAATGGCGCCTATAATGTCTATAAATCGCTTCAGTCCCAGCATCTTGGAATTTTGCACGGCGGCAGATACGCCCACCATTGGGTAGCCGGCCACAATATCGCAGCGCATGTGGTTAAACTTACTTTCTTCTACAAACTGCTCCAAGGTGGGGATGTTGATGTGTACCAGCACACCCATATCTTCCAGTTCTTCAATAAAGGCATTCAGATTCTCCGTAGACCAGTTGGCCTTCTTGCCGGAGAAGTTGATGTACACCTCGTCAATGGAGGACAGGCGCACCCAGCTTAAAAAGCTGCTCAGATCCGGCAGAACTGCCACGCCGCAGCAGCGCTTCTCCACCGTGCGACTGTGCATGGCCCGGTATGCGCCCGGGTTGCCCGCGGCGGATGCAGTGACAAAGGCATCGGCATTTAGGATCGTAACGCCGTCTACCCGCTTGGTCCAGTCCTCTTGCAGCGATTGCACAAAGTGCTCTGCCCGGTCCGGGGTGGCAACCACACCCACCAGCGTGGCATTGCGGGAATTGGAGAAGTTGTTGGTCAGCACGCGCTTGAGCACATAGCGCCCCAGGCAAGAGAATAGGAAGAACAACAGGTAGGAACCGATAAACAGGTAACGGGAGTCGATCATCGGATTCTTAAACACCAGCAACAGTACCGCAAAACTCATGTAGGTTAGCGAGCAGTTACGCAATACAGCGAGCAGCTCCATCACCCGCTCCCGTTTGGCCAGATCAATGGAGGAGGCAAAGCCCACCGCGATGGCCGAGTAGGCCAAAAACATCATAAAGCAGTAGGATTTCCACTCGTCCGCGGTGTAGAGCAAAATGCGGTGCAACCCTTTGCCAAATACCAGATAGGTGATCAGGGTCGCCAGCACCAGTGCAATCCCATCGACGAAATATTCAGTTGTTTGCTGAACTTTTTGCCACTTTTTCAAGTTTGATCATTCCTGTGTTTATTTGTAGTTGTAGCTGTAACCGTAGTCGTAGCCGTATTTGTACTTTCGGTCATATTTATGGTAGTAGGAGTAATATTTCTTCCGGTCCGGGATGGCGTCATTGAGGATGAAGCCCACCACCTCCGCGCCGATGCTTTCCAGCGCGTCAACGGCGGATCGTACCTCGGGAATGTCCGTATTGCCGGCCTTAACGATCATCACATAGCCGGTGACCTTGCCTGCAAAGGCACTGGCGTCCGTTACCAGGTTAATCGGCGGAGTGTCGATAAACACGCAGTCGTAATGCCCCTTGACAAAACTCAGCAGCTGATCCATTCTGGAGCTGGCCAGCAATTCTGCCGGATTGGGCGGGATTTTGCCGGAGGAGAGAATGGATAAATTTTCCACATTGGTCTTGGATACAGTGATGTTATCTGTCAGCCCGGCCAATATTTCAGACAGGCCGTTGGTCACCGGAATGTTGAACATACGATGAATGGTGGGGTTGCGCATATCTGAGTCAATGATCAGGGTGCGCTTGCCCATTTGGGCAAAGCTGATAGCCAGGTTAATGGTGTTGATGGTTTTGCCGTTGTTGGCGTCCGGACTGGTGACCACGAATACCGGACAACTTTCACCCTTTTGGGTAAACAGCAGGCTGGTACGGATGGTATTGTAGGCCTCTTTGATCACAAAGGGGGTGTCTGCTGCCAGCATTTTCTTTTGATCGTTACGGCTGAACCCGCGCTCGTCCGGGTTTTTCTTATTGCGTCTCAGTGCCATGGTTACGCATCTCCTTTCATGGATACAGGGGGTTCCGGCGGGGCAATTTGGCCGCTGTCTGTAGGCGGTGCCTGCTTGTCGCGGGTGGCCACCAGGCGGGGAATCGTGCCCAGTACCGGAATTTGGAATTCACGCTCCAGATCCTTTACAGAGGTGATGGTGGCGTTAAACGCCTCGCGCACAAAGAAGTAAACGAAGGAGACGGCAAAGGCAATTAACAGCCCCAGAAAGATATTTTTCTTTAAATTGGGGGAGGAGGGGGTCTTTGGTTCCTTGGCATAGTCGATCACGTTGGCGCCACCGGCTTTGATGATCCGGGCAATCTCACCGGGAGCCACCTCCGCTACGGCGTTGGCAATGGATTGACTGGTTTTGGGATTGGTCGTGGTGACGGACACATAAAACACATTGGTGTCCTCGTCCTGGGAAGTGGTAATGCTGTTCTTAATGGTGCTGCCGTCCGTTAGCCCTACTTTTTCCGCTACCTTGTCCAGCACTGCGTCGCTCTCCAGTACGGCAAGGTAGCTTTTCACCAAAGCGGTGGAGGCGGTGTAGTCGTTGTAACTGATGGAACTTTGGGTGCTTAGCTGATCCATATCACTGTACACATACAGGGAGATTTTGGCGGTGTACTTTTGGTCTATAAAGAACTCGGTAAAGCAACCGGCGGCAATGCCCCCCAGCAGGGTGAACAGCAGAATGTAAACGACCTTCTTGCGCATCATAAAGAAGATCTTTTTCAGATCAATGTCAATTTCCTTGGTTTGGTCCATAATTTGCTCCTCTTTTATATATAAATTTATATATTATATAGATACATTCATTTTATCATTTTGGAGGGGTCGTGTCAATGCAAGGCGGGGACAGCGACATATTTTCGGCAAAGCGGCAAAAATGGCACTTGTTTTTTGTCTATTTCCACGATAAAAAAGGCAAAAAAATGGCAGATAGTCCCATAGTGACTATCTGCCGGTGCGGCGATCTTGTTTTTATTCCACCGTGTAATCCATGGCAATGCTGTTTTCTGCCACGGCGTGCATGTGTTTCTTGACCACGCCGCAGTGGTACGGGTCCTGCTGATAGGCGTCCAAAGCGGCCATATCGTCCAACAGTACCTGCAGGATCACATCGTAGGAGCGCCCGGAGCGCAGCTCATCGACCCCCACTTCAATCCCACGCAGCAGCGGTACATTGCCATCCATAGAGCGGAGCACTTCCGCTGCCTTTTGGCAATTTGCTGGGGTGGGGTCAGCCAGCTTAAAGCATACAATATGTTTGATCATTGCGATTCCTCCAAAAAAATAAGGGACGGAAAGACCGTCCCTTTTGTTTGTTATTTTGCCACATCGGAAGCACGGGACTCACGAATAATATTGACCTTGATCTGGCCGGGGTATTCCATCTCGGACTCGATCTTCTTGGCAATCTCGTGGGCCACAAAAGGCATACGGCTGTCGGATACCACTTCCGGTTTTACCATCACGCGGACCTCACGGCCGGCCTGTATGGCGTAAGCGCGCTCCACGCCCTCAAAGCTGCAAGAGATCTCCTCCAGCTGTTGCAGGCGCTTAATGTAGTTCTCCACATTCTCACGGCGGGCGCCGGGACGGGAGGCAGATACGGCGTCTGCCGCCTGAACCAGGCAGGCGACCACGGTCTTGCACTCTACATCACCGTGATGCGCCTCAATGGCGTGCACAACGGCTTCGCTCTCTTTATACTTGCGGGCAAATTCCACGCCCAGGGCAATATGGCTGCCTTCCATCTCGTGGTCCAAAGCCTTGCCGATGTCGTGCAGCAGACCTGCGCGGCGGGCCAGTCGCTCATCAGCACCCAGTTCCGCGGCCATCAGCCCGGCAATATAACTCACTTCCAGGCTGTGCTTGAGCACGCTCTGGCCGTAGGAAGTACGGTATTTCAATTTACCAAGCAGGCGCACCAGCTCCGGGTGAATGGAACCGCAGTTGGCTTTCAGTACAGCCTTCTCGCCCTCCTGCTTAATGGTGGCGTTCACCTCGCGCTTGGCCTTTTCGTACAGCTCCTCAATGCGGGTGGGATGAATGCGGCCGTCCTGGATCAGTCGCTCCAAGGTCAGGCGGGCAATCTCTCTGCGCACCGGGTCAAAGGCGCTGACGGTGATGGCTTCCGGCGTGTCGTCAATGATCAATTCAACGCCGGTAATGGATTCAATGGAGCGGATGTTGCGCCCCTCACGGCCGATGATGCGGCCTTTCATCTCGTCATTGGGCAGTGCCACAACGGAGACGGTGGTCTCTGCCGTGTGATCGGCGGCGCAGCGCTGAATGGCAGTGCCGATGATCTCCCGCGCCAGCACTTCGCTCTGGTCCCGGGTCATCTGCTCGTATTCGAGGATTTTTTTGCTCTTTTCCGTGTCCAGTTCTTCTTCCAGAGAGGCCAGCAGTTGATTTTTTGCTTCCTCCTGGGTCAGACCTGAAATACGCTCCAGCATATCAAACTGGCTTTTCTTGATGCCATCGACTTCGAGTAATTTGTTTTCAAGTTCTTTTTGCTTTTCGCTGATTTTATCATTTTTTGCTTCCAGGGAATCCGCTTTTTTGTCCAGATATTCTTCTCTCTGGTTCAGGCGTTTTTCCTGTCTTTGCACTTCGTTCCTGCGCTCGCGGATATCCCGGTCTGCGTCGGAGCGGAGCTTGTGCACTTCGTCCTTGGCTTCCAGTACTTTTTCTTTCTTAGAAGCTTCTGCCTCGGCCAAAGCGTTATTGATGATCTTGGTGGCTTCTTGGGTGGCAGAACCGATTTCTTTCTCTGCGGTCTTGCGGCGATGCGCCACACCCAAAACGAAACCTAAAACGGCAAAAACAGCGGCGCAAACCGCGCCTACGATCACCGGAATCACAACATTACTCATAATCAACAGCACCTCCTTCTGCATAAATTTCTCGTTTTTGAGATGGAACTCTCGAATCGAATATCATCAGAAAAGGTACAGTTTAATTACATTTTAACGCATTTCTGTAAAGAAGCCTTACATAACAAAATGTAAAACTTCTGTATAATAATACACCTATATATGGTATCTGTCAAGTTTTTGTTTGCGCCGGAGGCGGAGAAAAAGGCAAAAAATTCGGCCGTTTCGGTTGACAGGGACGGTAAAAGGTGCTACTATAAGCCATAAGAGATAGAGAAAGCTTTGATGGGGACAAGAGCGCCGCTTTTTTGCCGTTTTCAGAGAGTGCCTGTACGCTGCAAGGGCACACGGTGCAGCTGTTGCTTACCACCCCGGAGTGCCGCCAATACCGGCCGGTCGCCTGCCGTTATCCGGGCCTTGAGGTACAGCACCTTGCTGTGCAATTCAGGTGGAACCGTGGATCTTCATTCACCCTGTGTATGCAGGGTGATTTTTTATTTTTTGGAGGAATTGTTATGAACATTACACTAAAGGACGGCTCCGTTAAGGTGTATGACGCACCTATGACGGCGGCGGACATTACCAAGGACATTTCTATGGGTCTGTACCGTGCAGCCTGCTGCTGCCGGATCGACGGCCAGGTGCGGGACTTGCGCACCACTGTCAGCGACGACTGCGCCTTTGAAGTGCTGACCTTTGATGAGGAGGACGGCCGCCGCACCTTTAACCACACCGCATCTCATATTATGGCCCAGGCGGTTAAGCGCCTGTATCCCCAGGTGAAGCTGACCATCGGCCCGGCCATTGAGAACGGCTTTTATTATGACTTCGACTGCGGCGACACGCCCTTTACCACCGACGATTTGCTTAAGATCGAGGCGGAAATGAAGAAGATCGTGAAGGAAAATCCGGAGATCGAGCGCTTTGAGCTGCCCCCGGCGGAGGCCACGGCGCTGATGGAGGAGAAAGGCGAGCCGTATAAGGTAGAACTGATTGCCGAGCACGCCGGCAAGGGCGAGCACATTAGCTTTTACAAGCAGGGCGAATTTACCGAGCTATGCGCCGGTCCTCATTTGATGAGCATTGCCGCCGTAAAGGCCTTTAAGTTAACCAACACCACCGGCGCTTACTGGCGGGGCGACGCCCAGAATAAAATGCTCTGCCGCGTGTACGGTACTGCATTCCCCAAAGCGTCTATGCTGGAGGCCCACCTGCAAATGCTGGAGGAGGCTAAGAAGCGGGATCACCGCAAGCTGGGTAAGGAGCTGGAGCTGTTTACCATTATGGAGGAAGGTCCCGGGTTCCCGTTCTTCCTGCCCAAGGGTATGATCCTCAAGAACCAGTTGATCGACTACTGGCGCCAGATCCACACGGCTGCCGGGTATCAGGAGATCTCTACCCCCATTATCCTCAGCCGCAAGCTGTGGGAGCGCAGCGGTCACTGGGATCACTATAAAGAGAATATGTACACCACCGTTATCGACGACGAGGACTTTGCCATTAAGCCTATGAACTGCCCCGGCGGTATTTTGGTGTATAAGAACAAAATGCACTCCTACAAGGATCTGCCTCTGCGTATGGGCGAGCTGGGCATTGTGCACCGGCATGAGCTGTCCGGCGCACTGCATGGGTTGATGCGGGTGCGCTGCTTTACCCAGGACGATGCCCACATCTTTATGACCCGGGAGCAGATCAAGGACGAAATCAAGGGCGTGGTACAGCTGATCGACAGTGTGTACAGCACCTTTGGCTTTAAGTATCACATTGAACTGTCCACCCAGCCGGAGGACTCTATGGGCGCCAAGGAGGACTGGGACATTGCTACCCAGGCCCTGCGGGATGCCATTACCGAGCTTGGCTATGACTTTGAGGTCAACGAGGGCGACGGTGCATTCTACGGCCCCAAGCTGGACTTCCATCTGACCGATTGTTTGGGTCGTACCTGGCAGTGCGGCACCATTCAGCTGGACTTCCAGCTGCCGGAGCGGTTTGAGCTGGAATATGTGGGCGCAGACGGCGAGAAGCACCGTCCCATTATGATCCACCGTGTGGTATTCGGCAGCATTGAGCGGTTTATCGGTATTTTGACCGAGCACTTTGCCGGTGCGTTCCCCACCTGGCTGGCGCCGGTGCAGGTGAAGCTGCTGCCCATCGCGGACCGTCATATTGACTATTTGAACACCGTGAAGGCAAAGCTGGAGGCTGCCGGTATTCGCTGCGAGGTGGATGACCGCAGCGAGAAGATCGGCTTTAAGATCCGCTCTGCGCAGATGGAGAAGGTGCCCTATATGCTGGTGGCCGGCGACAAGGATATTGAGGCCGGCACCGTGTCCGTTCGTTCCAGAAAGGACGGCGACGAGGGTGCCTCCAGCCTTGAGGACTTTATCGCCCGCATTACCGAGGAGATCGCCACTAAGGCGAAATAAAAAACGGCAACGCAAACGCCCTGTACAGCTTGTACAGGGCGTTTTTGTGTGTGATGTAATCGGACAGCGCAGAGAGTCAGTAGGGTCTGCAACTGCCGATGGCTGCTTTTTCGGTCGGTGGGGGCCGGACTTATGCGTGCTTTAATACAAATACCAGCCAGCCTTTGTCCTCAAATCGCTGCTGCACGGTAAAGCCGTTGGCGGCGAAAGAGGCCAGCACCTCGTCCTCCCGCACATCGATAATACCGCCGGTAATGTAGGTGCCGCCGGGCTTTAAGAACTGCGCCACCTGGGGATTGAACTGCATAATAATGTCTGCCACAATATTGGCTACAATAATATCGTACTGCCCGCTGACTTTGTCGGACAAATTGCCCTCTACGGCCGTGAACCGATCCAGGCCAAAGCCGTTCTCCAGCGCATTGTCGTTGGCGGTTTTTACCGCCAATTTGTCAATATCTACGCCAAAGGCAGTTTGCGCACCCAGCAGTAGGGCGGCAATGGAAAGAATGCCGCTGCCGCAGCCGATGTCCAGTACCGTAGCGCCGGGGGTGACCACCTTTTCCAGCGTTTCCAGACACAGGCGGGTGGTGGGGTGCGACCCGGTGCCAAAGGCCAGGCCCGGCTCAATGTGCAGCACCTTGCGGCCGTCTGTGGGGTCTGCGTCCTCCCAGGTGGGGCGGATCAGCAGCTTGTCGCCTACCGGCATAGGGTGAAAATATTTTTTCCAGTTATTCACCCAGTCTTCCATGGCGCACAGGTCCGTGCCCAGGGTGTAGGCGATGCCGGCGCTTTGCAGCCGCTCCTCTAAGAAAGAAACGGCCTCTGCCGGGTTTTCCTCCGGGCTGATATAAATGTGGATAATGCCCTTGGTGCGGTCCTTTTGCAGCAGAGACACCTCAATCAGATCAATATGGGCGATCTCCATGGTCTCCTCTTCCAGAGCAGAGTAGTCCTCAATATAAATGCCGTAAGGCACCACCATATTGGCAATGTTGCCGGCGGTCTCAATGTCTTTTGTATCGACGGTGACGGTGATCTCTGTCCACTTTTCTTGCGTTACTTCCATTGTGTTATTCTCCTAAGTTAACCTTGTGCTCGGTGGTGGTGCGGCCGTGGTTAAACAGCTTGCGATTGTCCAGCGCCCACTGCCGGTCGGTAAATTTGCCCGGCTCCACCTTGGAGGTGGCAGCGTGAATTTCAAAAATTGTGGCGTCCAGTGCGTCCAGCTGAGAGAGAATCTCCGCCTCCAGGAACATGGGCCGCACGGGGGAGCCGTACTCCGGCTGGCCGTGGTGGGACAACAGCATGTGTTCCAGCAGTGCCGCCTTTTCCGGTGCTACGCCCAGGTCGCGTGCCTTTTCATCAATATACATAGCGCCCTTGACCAAGTGACCAATCAGCTCACCCTCGGTGGTATAGCCCTTGACCAACCCCAGGTTGTTCGCCTCCAGCTCCCATGTCTTGGCCACATCGTGGAGAATGGCGCCGGAGAGCAGCAGTTCTTTATCCACATTGGGGTAAATCTGGCACAGAGATTCGGCCAGACGCACGATGGACACGGTGTGCAGCATCAACCCGCCCACTATGGCGTGATGCAGCCGCAGGGCGGCAGGATAGCGCACCAGTGCCTCCTTATGGTCCTCCATAATGCCGGACACAATGGCCTTGAAATCCGCGTCCTGAAAGGCATTTACCCGGCGCATCAGCATATCATAGATCTGGGCGCCGCCCACCTCACTGGCGGGCACCAGATCGGACAGGTTGTAGTTGTCGCTGTCCGCTGCCGGGCGGATCTGAGAAATGCGGAACTGATCCCGACCGTTATACTGCTCCACAGTGCCCCGCACCTTGACCACCATATCCGGGGCAAACAGGCCGTTGTCCGTATAGTCCCACAGCTTGGCAGGCAACTCATCGCTTTTGTCTCCCAGTACAAGATCCAGGTAGGCGGCGCCGTTTTTGGTCTTTTTTACATCGCATTTTTTCAGCAGGGCAAAGCCCTCGCACATGCCGTTTGGCAACTGCTTAAAATTCATATTCAAAAACTCCTTCGGTTCATTTGTTCTGTACCCTTCATTATACACGAAAAGATGCGCGGTTTCAACCGGCGGGGTAGGGGATGTTTACCGATTGTTTACGAAAGTGCGGTTGACAAAAAATCAACCGGCTGCTATTATAAAACTGCTATAGTATAAGGTCTTGATTTGGAGGGATCTTTTTTGGAAAATACAGATCGACTGTGTATGAATTGTTTTGCGCCCCTGACCGCAGGCAGCGTTTGCCCCGGCTGCGGGTTTGATAACGATCAGGAGAACGACACCAGCTTTCTGCCCCTGCGCACGGTGCTTCAGGATCGGTATGTGCTGGGCCATGTGCAGGCTTGGGAGAGCGACGCTGCGGTGTATGCCGCCTATGATCGTACCTTGCAGGCGCCTTGTGTGGTGCGCGAGTTCCTGCCCAAGGGCATTGCCAATCGGTTGGAGGGCAACCGGGAGGTGCATGTGCGGGAGCGTTTTCGTAAGAATTTTGACGGCTATAAGCGGTCTTTTACCACTTTGTGGCAGACCATGATGCAACTGCGCACCCTGGCTGCGGCACTGCCGGTGTATGATGTGTTCCCTGCCAACGAGACGGTGTATGCCGTGTCTCAGCCGGTGGACGGCGTGCCCTTGCGGGAATTTTTGCTGCGCACCCCGGAGGGCTACATTTCTTGGGAGCAGGCGCGCATTATGTTTATGCCGGTGCTCACCACCCTGGAGGCACTCCATGACCGGGGCGTGATCCATGGTTCCATTACGCCGGACAATCTGCTGCTGTGCCCGGACGGTAAAGTGCGTCTCAAGGGCTTTTGTATCGCCCAGTGCAATACGGTGCAGTCGGATCTGGAATTTAATTTGAACGAGGGCTACACCGCCATTGAGCAGTACGACAATGACCGCAAAATGTGCCCGGCTACGGATATTTATGCCTTTTCCGCCTGTATTTATCGGGCACTGGTGGGTAGCAATCCGCCGGATGCTCCGTCCAGAGAGACCAATGACAAGCTGATGATTCCCAACAAGATCGCAGAGAGTATTCCCACCCATGTGATTCGTGCTCTTGGCGCCGGGTTGCAGATCTACCCGGAGAACCGGGCACAGAGCGCAGCACGTCTGCGAGAGCTGCTCAATGCGGCACCTTCTGTGGTGGCGCAAGCAGCGGAAGCAGCCCAGCCGCCCCAGCCGGAGCCAAAGCCTCAACCTGCACCCCAGCCGGATGTGCGCCACAGCGCCCCTCCGACAGAGAAGCCCAAGGGCGGCAAAAATAAGGCCGTCATTATTATTTTGGTGGTGCTGATTGTGGCTGCCGTGGCAGCGGGTATTTATGTGGTAAAGTTTTCCGGTCTGGTGGATGGCAGAGAGAATACCACGCAGGCTGCCTCCTCTGTAAATTATACTGTGCCGGACTTTGTGTCTGCCGGGTACACCCAGAGTGACATTAAGAACAACGGCGCATGGAACAAGCAGTTTTCCATCACCTATGACGCCCAGTATTCAGACAAAGCAGCGGAAGGCGTGATCATCGCGCAAAGCGTGAAGAAGGGCGAGAGTGTGGCCCAGGGCACGCAGATTGTGTTGACGGTGAGCAAGGGGATTCAGACAGAGGAAGTGCCGGATGTAGGCGGTCTGGATGTGGCAGAGGCCAAGAAGCAGTTGGAGGCAAAGGGCTTTAAGGTGACCACAGTGACTGTCTATAACGACGGCAGCTATAAAGAGGGCACTGTAAAGAGCGTGTATGGTATGACCCCGGACGCCAAAAGCACTGCTGCCGTGGGTAGCGAGGTGGTGCTTCAGGTGTACGGCGCCGAGCAGACTACCACGGAGCCGGAAAGCACAACTAAGCCGGAGACCACCGTGCAGGAAGTGCAGTAATCAGATAAACGGAAAAAAGAATGCACACAATATGGCGGCGGAGTCTTTGGACTCCGCCGCGTGCATTTCATAAGCACGTCATCAACTTTAGCACCGTGCACTTGCCGTAGCGCCGCGGGCATTTAAGCGAGAAAGCGGTGGGTTATCCCTTCCGGCCGCTCTCCGGGAGGGATTGCCACAAATGCTTCCCGGCGAATGCGCGACTGCGTCATTTGTACAAAAATTCAAAAACAGATGCAAAACGAAACGGTTCGTTGCCAGCCAACTGTAAAAATTTTTCAGTTTTATTTGTCTTTGCGACACATACACTATTGGTGCAAACGCAAGTTTACGAAAAAGGAGTGTATTCGCAATGGCAAGCAACAAGAGTGTTGTGCCCGAGGCTAAGGAAGCCCTGAACCGTTTTAAGATGGAAGCTGCTTCTGAAGTGGGCGTAAATCTGAAGCAGGGCTACAACGGCGACCTGACTTCTAAGCAGGCCGGTTCCGTAGGCGGCCAGATGGTTAATGTAATGTGTCCTGTACGAACTGTGCAATTTCAGCGTACAAATTGGGCTAAAAATAACCAACTTCAGCCGATTACATACGAATTTTGCATAGCTGTTTAGGAAAAAACAACCCTCGTAAGCACCTATGTATCATAATCATATAATGATTGAGGCTTACGATAAAAACCCACTGTTTTCAAGGGTTTCAAGCGTTTTTCGATGAAAAGCCAATTCAATAAAGTATAAAATAATCATCAAAATTTAAATAAGTGTTGTGTGTTCACAAAAAATGAGCCAAGAGGTATCCCCTCTCGGCTCATTTTTCAATCGAAATATTTATTACCTTCTTGAATTTTCAAAGAATGATGACAAGATTTCTTTTGCATAATTATATCGTCTTGTGATTTTTGGCACGATCTTAAAATTTACAAATTTATAAATGACAAATTCGCAAAAGAAAACCTCCTTTGGTACAATTTGAGTATCAAAGGAGGTTTTACTATGAATAACACATTATTTGAACAATTCGGCGGTACATATACCCGGCAGGGCGATTATCTTTTGCCTAATTTAAATTTACCGACGGAAGAAGAAACCGGTTATATCGGAGTGTGGGGACAACGCAGGTTAAACCACTTAAAGCACCACCGCAAAGTTTTGTATTATAATCTGCTCACTTCCGGCAAACTCCGTTCCCACCTTGCCGATACCGAAGAACAAGCCAAAGTCCTTTTCCTACGGTTGGTAAAAGACCTTGCCGAAAAAGAAGGGGTAACCGAACAGCTCAAATCCGCCGACCAAATGGCTTGGGTGCGGAGGATGAACAATATTAGTTCTCAAGTGAGAGAGATAGTAAATCAGGAAGTAATAGATTTTTAAGCAAGTAGGCACAGGAAGAGTGTTCCTGTGCCTACAAAATTCTCACTTAGAAATAAATAAAAGCTTCTTAAATTACAAAAGAGACAGCACATCTCCAAAGCTACTCTCATTTTTTGTTTGTATTGTATTTGTTACTGCTTCCTTGTAATAAACCAATTTTGAATAATTGCTTATTCCCTTGCAGTTGAATAACAAATTATATCTCTGATATCATGTTTTGAATTACTTTATTCTTCAATTTGCAAGCAATCGGTTTAAGCTTTTTGCATTGAGAATCTAGATGCAGACACTCGTTGTATATGATACTCAATAGGAAGTAGACTTCTGGAACTTCTATACCTTGTTGCTTTGCATAAGACAATTTATCTATTGTTTTATGCTTAGAAAGGAATTCGGCTTGTTGATCCGCATTTAGCTTTTCGTATATGGTTTTTTCAATATAGATTCTTAGTCCGCAGCAAGTGAGTGCTATGTCATAATCTTGAGAACTTTTATATTTTTCAAGTTCCTCCAATGCTGTAGCGTGAAAAAGATTTGAAGTTAACAACGGTTTACTAATGTTAAGACTTTGTAGATACTCATGCTCATCGGACATAGTCGGAGAATAGTGTAGATAATGTGAAGATATGTTGTCATACTGTTCTCGATAAAATTTTTTGCAATTATCTCTATCTTTCAGTAATTCATTAATTTTGTATTTATTTGTTGTTCCGATTCCATCATACAAATAAACGACATTTTTGGTTGAAAAACTATATGTGTTAAAATACATGGGGTCTAAATGCGTTAATATTATTGGATATAGTTCTTTCCCTTCCGATTTATATAACATAATAAGTTTTGTTAAAAAATACTGGACAGCAATCAAATTAGCATCATCAAGATAATCGAATATTTCATCAATAATCAATATCGAATGTTCTTTTTTTAACTTACTTTTCGCTTCGAATAGCTTAGCAATAAAGCAAAGGACATCTCTTTCGCCATTTGAAATTTCATTTGCTTTTGGAAAATTTACAACCAACTTGCCGTGCTGCTGTGATGCACGAATATTTTTCCATGTGCAATTAAAGAAATTTAACATTTCATCAATAGTTCGCTTTTCGCTTAAATAATCATAATATTTAAAAATACGAGATAATTTTGCTTGATTATCTTTTACGACTTTGCTTATTTGGATTATATTTATTATTTTTTCTAATTGAGATGAATTTGGGAAAAAAACAGAAAAATTGCCAATCAGCTCTGGAATTATAACATTTTTTTCGATAACTGACGAATCTATGCCTTGACTTAACAAATCCTTTTTTGTACCAGAGAACCCATTTACATATTCAATGAATTTGGAAATTTGTTTTGCGTTTCTTTGTTGGCTCAGTTTTAAAAGAGCCTCTTTGTTTTTGCTAATACTATGTACAAAGGGACTTGATTTGAGCATGGTTGTCAAATTGCATAACAGTTTTCCGACCGAGGAAGTATAGAAAGTTTTCATTGATATAAAGGAATATGCAAACTCGACGGTTGAGGGAATTGTATTAACAAGAATAATTGGATCAACAACCAGGGAAGGTGATGCGGCAGAAAAACCACCAAAAGATCTTGATGAAGCCTTTGGCTTAACTTGACTATTGATGACAAAAGTACTAAAAGTCTGTGAGATAGTGTTACTCGTGGAATTTGCCAAGTAAGTGTTTCCTTGTGCATCAGTTAATTGAATAAGAGAATCCCTTGACATATCGTTCATATATTTGTCGTCTTCATCAATATCCAAGTTTGATTGCTTAATTGACTTAAACGCTGTTGCAATTGAAGTCTTTCCAAATCCATTTGGAGCAACAAAAAAAGTTGGTGTATTGGGATGAACATCAACAGATATTTCTCGGAATTCAATTCCTCTAATATTTTCTATTCTTATTTTTCTGATAATCATTATAGTTTTCCTTTTGCGATTATACCCAATTAAGGTCATTTAACTCTTTCAAATAGATTTTGCCTTTTTGGGAATCTACCATCATAATAAAATACGCAATTCCATATAAATGCTCGCGATAAAAATGTTTGTCACATGCAATATGTTTCATATGACTTGATACCCCAAACTTGTTGCAAAAATATATTGCTTTCTCAATTTCATCGGTGATATTTTTTGACACCGCCAATTTAGTGTTTACTGTCAGTCCGGTTACTTCTTGACGTTGATTAGCATACTGAAGTCTGATTTTGTTTTCGTTCACTGTATAACCCTCATCAGTGATAATTTGTATTACAAGAGGAACAATGCTCTTAATGCTTTTATTTCCAGAAAAAGTAATATCATCTGCATATCGAGAGTAACTGCAACTTATTGTCTTAGCCAAAGAAGATAATCGTTTATCGAGTTTTAATAATACTAAATTTGAAATTGATGGACTCGCAGGAGATCCTTGTGGTAAGACATTTTCAGAATTAGTACATATTTTCGTTAATAAGTGTGCTACATCCAAGCGATAACCCATATATACAAATAACTTAAGTATTTCCGCATATGTAACACTTGGGAAAAAGTCTTTAAGATCGAAATTAATTACAAGTTCTTTCCCAATATGTGGCATTGCATTATCTACTATTGAGATTCCTTTCCTAAAACCAGTAGCGTATTCTGATGGGTAAAAAGAATCAATAATTTCATCTTTTATCCATCGCTGAATTTTTTTGAGGCGGTCACACGGAGCTTCAATTGTTCTTTTACCTCCTGATTTTTTTGGTATTTCAAATTGATAATATAACGCCTCTCTTTGTGAACCAAAAAATAGTTCTTGCTCCTTACGCCTTATTTGAAATATTTTCCTAACATGTCGCAAATTATAAATTACGGGTACACCATTTTCTTGAAGCCGCTCTTTATATTTTAGTATTTCTCGATATGTTTCTTCTGAAATAACTCCTCTTCGAGAGGCTTCATATAGTTTATCGTTTCCCATATATGAAAAGCAGGCATCGCAATTTACCTAAACTGTTATTACACGGGTAGCCGCAGGATACCCGTGGCGAAAGCCGGGTTAAACTCTAACATGTTAGAGTTTAACCTGTTATTGGTTACAATTTGGCGAAGCCATATGATATGTATGCGGCCAGGCAAGTGTCGACGCCTTTAGGCTGACACTGCCGCCACATACATATGGCTTCAAGCAACTTGATCAAATAGGTCAATCACTGATTGACCATTTTCTAAACTGCGATGTCTGCTATTTCCCCCTTTACTTGAAATTCACTGGAATATACTCATCGTGCGTATTAAACGTACTGGTATCAGTCCCATTATCATTATGATAGAATGACTTTTTATATCTTTTCAGCCTGCTTACAAACATATGTGATTTGAGTTTTTCTGTTGGAATTATTGTACCATTTTCTACATATATGTATTCCTTCTTTATCATCTCCTCGAGGATGGAATCAAGCTGCTCTGGGGTCAATCCAAAATCATGTTTCATATTCGCAAGAGATACATTAGTACCATTTGCAATACAGTAGGCCATTATTGCAGCCAACCGTGCATCGTCTATTCCAAATATAACAATTTGCTCACGCCTATTTTTCCTATCCTGTGCATCTTTTTGCATTTGTTTTAAAGATGTTTGTTCTTTCTTATGCCTCGGAAACAAGGCAATGAAATCTGTCAAATCATGCCAGAACAATCCTAATGTGTTGTTAGGAGTATTGTAATAAAATGCTACCAAGGATGCAACGTCTTCGAAACCAAATACAAATTTTTCATTTATCGAGTGTCTTGTACAAATATCAGAGTAATATTTTTTATGTTTGAAAGCTTGGCCTTCTTCAAATAAATATCCACTTTTAAATGCTTCATCGGATATTTCAAGAGAGATAATCTTTATTTGCACTCCAATTTCTTTTGAATATTCCTCAATCTGTTTTATTGCTCGTTGAGTTATGTGTAAGGTTAAAAAATACAAAGATGTTGTAATAATATTTCTGTTTTTTTCAATAAACTTGTCTATTGTTTTTATAAAGGTTTTTCCTGTACCCGAATAGTCATCAACAATTACAAGTGTGCCGGGAACTGATCCTTCTTCAAGTAATGATAATATGTTTGGTTCCATATAATCATATAAGTTATTTTGAAACCAAAAAGCTGAAGAAAAAATATCTGAGAATGAGGCACCTTGTTCTTTAATGATTTTCGTAAATATCACATCGGCGGGGTTTCCTGTATATGATTCAACAAATTCTTTGTATAGCTCTTCTACTTTTTCGTTCATTCTTTTCTCACTATAGTAATGAAAATTAGATAATAAATCGAGCATTAACTTTTGTTCTTCTTCAGAAAATCCGGAAAGCCATGATTCAATACGGGGTTCCATTTCTTTGCGCAATTTCATGCCGCCCCAACGAGAAGTTAGATATTCATATTTATAGTGTTTTCGTGTTGAACTCACATTCTCACCTTTTCTCTTTGTTACATTTCAAAAGGGCGGATGGTGCACTACCATACCTTTGTCGCATTTTTCCTCGACTATTTTCTTTGCAAAACGATGATATTTGCTTTTTGTAGTTGAAACCCTATCCAATTCTTTTTTGAAAACCTCAACAGATGTAAGTGGCTCTTTTGCATTTGGTAAATATATAAATGGGAAATACTCAATCGCTGTCGGATCAATGCCACACGCTCCAATAAGAACCACGCCATTTAAGTACCCTTCATAATAGGCTTCGTCCCAGTAATTTTTGGAAGCATATTTTGAATTTTGAAATTCTTCATCATTTGTTATATGAGAATAAAATTCCGGCTTAACAGCGAGATGACAGAAATAATCAACTGTTTTCCTTAACATATTGCCGCCGTGTTCGATATCGGCCGCCATTTTAGACATTACAAAATCAGATTGGCTGAGTGCTGTGCCTTTGGAGTTGATACGAATGAAAATTTCTGTAACTTCATCGATATCAAGCGAATGATCAAGTTCAATTACTCCGATTTGACGATTTGCAATGCCTTTCAGTGCAGTAATGGCTTTATTAATGTCGTTAGGTTTGATGCCCTCGTTGGCTTCACAGTATTTCAAAGCAAAATCAAATGAATCAAAATTGCTATCGAAAACAACAGAAATATCAGGAATCCACTTTTTATTTTTTATATGAGAAGCATCTTGTACTGCAAAACGTTTGGTCTCATCTGTAGCAAGTGGATTAAATGCAATCTTGATGCGATCCTTGTTTCAAGTACCTCTTTGCCGGAAATTGCCGCCATAAGTGAAGTAATACGCTGTTGACCATCTATGAGAATTTTTTTACCATTGGCTTTTCCGCCATCTTTAGTCTGCACATCAGGATTTTTCCAAGTAATAATATACCCGGTAGGATAACCACTATATAACGAGTCTATTAAATCTCTGACTTGACTTCTTTTCCATACAAAGGGACGTTGTATTTCGGGAATTACAAAGTCTTCAGCTTCAATTAAACCAAGTATTGCACTTATGGAATATTGCATTAAAGTAAATTTTTCACCTATCATAATTATAGTTCCTCCGTCTTAAAGGTTGTATACCCCTCATAATAGTAACTGTGGTCGATACCTTTCATATAGACCTCACGGCTGTTTATTTCATCGGTAAGCGCACCTTTCAGCAACACTTTAATCTCTACATCTTTAATCGGACTGCGTTCCATTGCGAGAAGATAATCTTCCTTATCCACCTTGCTCCAGTCAACAACTTTACCAATTTCATTTTTCAAAATATGGTCAAGCCAAATGCGAGTACTGCGACCGTTACCTTCACGGAACGGGTGAGCAATGTTCATCTCAACATATTTTTCTACTATCTCATCAAAATTTGACTGCGGCATTTTGTCGATGTTTTCAAGTGCCGCTTGTAAATACATAAGCGGTGCAAAACGAAAATTACTTTTTGCCATATTGACCGTGCGGATTTCTCCGGCAAAGTCATAAATATCCTCAAAAAGGTACTTGTGGATTGCCTGCAATGTTACAAACTTACCTGCCGGAAGAGTATCGAGTAAGCCTGTTTCAAAAAGCTCAACAGCCTTTTTCTTGCTGATGCGTTCCTCTTCACGGGCAAGGTCGGCAGAACTTGTCAAACCTAATTTATTTTCAAGCACCATATTGCACCTCCAAAATCAATTAATAAAGTATTTAAGTACTAAGTACAGTAGAACAATAGCTACGATAGTTGAAAACACAATCCATCTTACGACCTTTTTTGATTTATGTTTCGGCCGGTTAGGTTGTTTAGAATATGTATATTGCAGTTGAGCCGGTTCGTGATTTTGTGCGGATTTTGCAACAGGATGTGGTTTTGATGCTTGAAAATACATTGCAAGCGGATCAGTTTGATTTATTATTCTTTCATAAAAATCATCAAGCCATTCATCGTCTCCGGCTTCGCACATAGTTTCTTCGTAGCAATCGGGTTCGTGTACTATTTGATTCCTAATCCAACGATAATGCTTTAGTTGTTTTAAATCATTTTCCCATCCTCTTACAAGATAAGAGCCACGGGGTGTATTTATCATTTTCTCTATATATAGGTGGATACTCCATATTGAGTTTCAAACATTTCTCCGCATATTTTATCAAGATGCTTGTAAGATTCAATAAAACTCATATATGCCTCCGAAATTTGATTATTTATCCGCTGCAATACCGGATTTCATCCAAGCGTCAATTTCACTGACTTTGAATTTCCAAAGGCGTCCGATTTTTGCTGCGGGCATATTTCTTCTTTCTATCCAATCAAGTACGGTATCACGGCTGACGCCAAGATATTCGCATATTTCTTTCATTGAGTACCAGCGCTCGATGTTAGAAACCATTAGATTTTCCTCGCTTTCAGATAGTTACAATTATACAAGTTTAGTATATCACACAGGATACTTAAAAGCAATGATTATTGCGGATTTATAAGGGAAAAGCAAGAAAAAATCAAAACAAAACGGAACTGTTACTCGAACGGCTCCGTAAGGTTAATTATAGTTATTTGTTTTTCTTGATTCTATTCGGAAAACTGGCTTCAAGCCACTCTTCATACTCCAAAGTTTCTTGTTATGATTACTAAAACCTTGTGTATAATCTTATCAAAGGGATATTTTAAAAGACGGCATTTTCGCAAAGTATGACTTACCACTAATGAGGTTGAGCACAACAGGAAGCGGCGAAAAAGAAAAAATAGTTTCAAAATTAAACGAACTGCTTGCATAAACATAAAAGAGTTGAGAAATTGTGTTTCTCAACTCTTTTTATTATAGTGTAACTTAATCACGGTAAAATTTCGAGCCAATAACCGTCCGGGTCCTCGATGAAATAGATACCCATTTCAGGATTTTCAAAGCAGATGCAACCCATTTCTTCGTGCTTTTTATGCGCCAAATCAAAATCATCTGCCTTAAATGCCAAATGGAATTCACATTCACCCAAATCGTACGGCTGCGGATGTTCTTTAAGCCAAGTAAGTTCAAGTTCAAAATCGCTTGAATCATTGCTCAAATAAACGATAATAAAATCGTCGGTCGTTTTTCGTCTTACCTCATGCAAATCAAGTGCATCGCCATAAAACTTAATCGACCTATCCAAATCGGAAACATTATAGTTTTCGTGAATCATTCTAAAGCTCATATTTCTTCTCCTTTTGCTGATTCTGTGTTTTTTATCCGCGATTTATACTGCGGATATTCGGTGATAAACCTATCAATCACGCTCGGCTCGTTCCAATAATGCATAGGAAAAACGACATTGCAATCGACATGTTTCAAAAAATAAAGCATACCGTCGGCATAATGCTCCTCCTGCCTTGGATCAAGGGGAACGAATGCAGCATCAAAATGAGCGCCCTTGATTTTGTCAATCTCGGCACGGTACATGGAGGTCATGTGGCGGTTGTCGGATTCCGTCTCACCCTCCCAATGCCAATCGTTCAAATCACCTGCGTGATAAATCATGCCCTCACTTGTTTTGACGATAAAAGCAACACCGCTGTCGGTTGAAAGAAGCGTAGCAACCTTTGTACCGTTGTCAAGAATATAGGCTTGATCGTGATAAGCAGTCGTAACTTTCACACCGGCAGGATACTTCTTTTTGCTGATATCCTTTGCCAAAACTGCCTGATAATTCATACCCATATCATCAAGAATTTCAAAGATTTTCGGGTTGAAATGATCTTGGTGAAAGTGACTGCAAAAGACGACAACTTCCTTGCTTTTGTCAAGGCTCGGCATCTCGCCTTTGTAATAATCAAAAACATAATAGCAGTTCTCGGTTTCAACCAAAAATCCACTGTGGTTAATGTATGTTATTTTCATATTGTACTTCTGCAAATTCGGAATTTTGAGCAACCGTTAAATTTCTTCAATTCCCAAGCTTTTCAAATATTCATAAGTTCCATTGTAATACTCCGGCAGACGTGTGCTGTCCTCCCAAAAGCCGGTAGATGTTTTATTGCCATTACCAAACGGCACGCAAATCACCATACCCGACCTTGCACGAGTTAGTAAAACACGATATGCATTGAGCATATATTTTTGCAATTCTTTTTTATTTTCGCTATCTGCTGCGATTTGCTCATTCCATTTTGAATGGCCGTTGAATTTGTAAAAATGCCACTCTCCATTTTCATATCGCATATCGGCATCCCAAAGCAAACACGTATAATCTAATTCCAATCCTTGAACTTGAATTTCTGTTGCAGCATCTTCAAGATAATTTGACGATCTGGTATCCACCTTATCATCCAAAAACCAATGAACTGCATTTTCATCGCCGGAAGGCAATATATGAATTCCAAGCGGTTTGAAACGGGCAGATTCTTTTGTCACTAACACGCCCGTTCGCTCGCTACCTCTTACTTTTTGATGCAACCAGCTTTTAGCTTTTTGAATATCTCGCGTTAAAACAATCGGATATTTATCTTTGATTTCTTGATACAACTCTGCCGCATTATCTTCAAAACTCAACAGGGAATGAACAAAGGCAGACAATTTTTCTGCTCTAAAAGATCTTAAAGATACACCAAGATGCAAATCATCTGAATATGTAACATGGTTATTCTTCTCTAAAAGTTCGTTTACTTTACCTTCTGCATATTCAGCTTCAGTCAATTTTGGTGAAATATACACCTTCCAATCAGGGAAAGTATGATTTAAGGCGTTAATCCATTCTGAGATACCGGCTTCACCGGTGTTTATTTCTTGGCCGCCGCCTACTAAGCAAACAATAGTTGCCCAATCCTCTCTTTGGTCTAATGACCAAATCAAAAATTCCGCTTCTGACATTGGGAAATTAGGCACTTTTAATTTGTTGCCATAAGTACCACCTCGTTTGAGATAATCTGCTAATCTTTTATGTGTCCACGAACGTTGTGCTTCATCAAATATTGCAACATGCTCCACTTCGCCAAAGCCGGATTTTTCCAACTTAATTGCTTTTTCAGGATCAATTTCCAATATACCGTTTTCAACGGGATTTTTTATTTTAGCGAGCATATTGTCACGGTATCTGTGAATCATTTGGATAGATTTGCTAACTTCTCTTCTGGAGTCTGTGAGCTTCTTTTTCTCACCGGACGCTATACATTTTTTGCGATTATCCTGCGCAAGTGCTTCAGTTAAAACTGCGACCAAAGGTCCATTACCGGAAAGATACACCGCACCTTCGTCTTCAACAGGAACATCTTGTCCTTGATAAGTTTGTTTAATTGCTACATCAAGTCCAACAAGTGTTTTGCCTGCTCCCGGAACACCGGTTACAAAACAAATACTCTTTTCTCCGTTTGTTTTACTATCGTTTATTATCTTGAGAATATATGATATTGTTCTGTCAGTTGAAACTTTATCCGCCTCATGCCTTGTTATATTTTCGACAGAATGATTTTCATAAAGAGACCTTGCCGCTTCAATGATTGTCGGCGTTGGCGCATAAGGACTTATAATCCAATTATCATCAACTTTTGACTCGTTTGGATAACATAACAATACTTTAGAAAGGACATCTAATAGCCCTGTTTTACCTGTAACTAAAGGGTTGACAACCTTATCATCATAGATAGACATTTGGATTGTGTCTGTATGATTTTTATACTCTGTTGCAATCAATACAGGGACTATAATTTTATCTTCGCTCAGCTTATGAAAATTTTTCAAATCAAGAGCATAATCAAGCACTTGGTCAATATCATTTTCAAGAATATTTTTCTCGCCATTCTTAAATTCCAAGCAAAAAATGATTCCATTTAAGAGAAGAACAACATCAACCCTCTTGCCTAATCGTGGTATGTCATATTCAAATATAATTTGACCGTCATGATTTTTTAATTGAGAAATTACGTCTTGCATAATTGTAATTTCATTCTTCCAAGCTTCAATCGTTGTGGTCAAAGCGTTACCGTGATAGCGGTCGCACAATTCACCTAATATTGCGTTTGCGTCTTCATTTATAAATTTATCAAAACCGTTATTATATAAGCATCGTGGATTGTTATTCATACTTTTTCCTCGATTTCTTAGTCATTCTTAATGTAATTATTATATCATAATTCTATTTTACAAACAACATCGCAAACGACAAGCGAGTAAATTTTAGTACTAAGTCAAATATTTTTTCTGAAAACACATCAACAAAACTTGAATTTTTTCTACATATAGTAAATCGTTGTCAAAATAGATGCAAATGTTTTAACCTATTATAATAATAAGCCAAAACTAACCTTTAACTACAATTAACTTATTGCAACTTATGCTTTACCAAAAATATAAAATATGTTATATTTTATATGAGGTGATGAATTATGAGAAATACAATTAAAAAAATTGTAGTAGAAGAATTCTCAAAATTAACCAACACTATTGAAAGTGACTTCAAAAGCAATTACAGACGCAAAGTTAATAACTTTCTCCTTAGCCAAATGGATGAAAATATCACAGCTAGTATGGTTTTTGTAAGTAGTTTCGAATCAAAAAGTGGCTTTGCCATAGAAACTTGTGCCAAAAGAATTGCTCGACTAAAATTTGGTGAAGAAAATGTCCCTGCAATTGTAAACCCGAGAAATCTTGAGCATCATATATCAACACCAGTTAGCGGTCAAATCATTATTACTGATGTAGATACGCATAATGGAAATTTAAGAGGTAAAATTTCAACTTTTAGAGCAAATAATGTTGCTTCGGGAAGAGGAAAAAACAGGCTTGAAAGTGGTGTAACACAAAAAAGCATTAAAGAGAATCTGCTTCCTTTAGCTACAGAATTTAAAACCAAAGCCATATATACAAAACCTGTAGATTTGGCTTTCTTCGATGGTGAGAATTGGAATGTATTAGAATTAAAAGCAGGTGGCGATCTTGACAGTTCAAACGCACCGTCAAATGTTGAAAAACTTTTAACCATTTATGTTGATATGGGTATTGAAAATTGCAAAGCGTATTTTGGAACTCTTTACAATAAAGACGGAGAAGGAAACACTTGGAAAGGTGCTGTTAAAAAGCATATGGCTTTTCCAGAAATGTTTTTGATTGGCAAAACTTTTTGGTCAAAAATACTGCCTGATGGTATTTCATTTGAAGATTTTGAACAGATTTACAAGGAAGCTTTGGAAGAAATTGATTTGAATCACAGAATAAAACTAATGATAGAGGATTGTATTTCATAAATCATGGCTGAATTTAAAATAGAAAAAATCAAATCAAAAAAGTATACACTTATACAGGGCAATTGTTTAGATTACCTAGATAAAATCCCTGACAACAGCATAGATTTAATGCTTACCGATCCGCCATATAACATTGCTCAATATTCAACTGGAAATATTAATCTTCCAGGGCGTAGCGCATTAAACAATGATTTAGGCGAATGGGATTTAACTACTATTGAACCTTCAGATTTCATTAAGGATTTCAAAAGGATATTAAAACCAGATGGAAACATCTTTATTTTTACGAGCTATAATTTGATTGGAAAATGGCACGAAGTGTTTGATAAGGAATTCGATACATTTCAATTTTTTATATGGCATAAAACTAATCCAGCTCCAAAAATCTATAAAAACGGATTTTTGAACAGTTGCGAAATGATTATATGTATGTGGAATAAAGGACATAAATGGAATTTTGGAAAACAGAACGAAATGCATAATTTTTTTGAAAGTCCTATATGTATGCGGCCTGAAAGATTATCAAACCCAAAACATCCAGCACAAAAACCAGTAAAGTTACTGGAACACATACTAAAAATAGCCTCAAATGAAGGTGATGTAATTTTTGACCCTTTTATGGGTGTTGGTTCCACAGGAGTTGCAGCATTAAAAAACAACAGAAAGTTTATTGGTTGCGAAATAGAAAAAGAATATTTTGATGCAGCCTTAGAAAGGATTGATAAAGAAAATGTCACGAATAACAGAAAATGATATCCTAATACCGGCATTATATATAATCTATAAGAACAAGTCTGCTACTACAACTATAATAAAGGAACAACTTGTTGAAATGTTTAGACCTACAGGAGAAGATGCTGAAATTCTTCAGGGTAGAAATGACACTAAATTTACGCAAATTGTGAGAAATCTTACCGGTTCGCATTATAATAGTAACCAATTCGGAGAATTAACAACTAAAGATGCAAACAAATTCTCGTTAACACCAGAAGGAAAAGTATTCATTGAAGAAAACATCAGTCAGTGTGAATATATTTCAAACAACTTCTTTACATATAATGAGAATATAGATATTGCGACAAAAATTCACAAATCATCTAAAACAAAACATAATTTAATAATTTATAAAGAAGATGATATTATTAATGAAGGAAAAGCAGGACATATAAGCACCAAAACAAAATCGCGATCAGACAAATTACGAAAAGCAGCAATAGACTTTTATAAAACTTCAGCAGGACATTTAAAATGTTGTGTGTGCGGATTTGATTTTGAAGAAACATACGGTAACTTAGGAAAAGACTATATTCAAATTCACCATGAACACCCAGTTTGTCAATATGATGACGATGGCGTTGAAGCTTTCATAAAAGATGCTATAAAAAATGTAAAACCATTATGTGCAAATTGTCATTGCATGGTTCATAGAAACAAGAAAAACGCTATTTCTGTTAATGAATTAAAAAAGCTTATAAAATAAACAAATCTCCCAGTGTCAAACTGGGAGATTTGTTATTATAAGATGCTCAACATCTCTATTATTTCTACTTCTGACATTATAAGTATACTGCTTATCGAAACTCATAATATTAAAATCCTTATCATACAGACTACTAATAAAATCTGTATTTTTGATAACCAAAATAAATTTTGCTAATGTCTTTTTCAAGGAATACGCTAGTCTTTCTTGATCATTTTTAGTAAAATCTTTTCCGTCGTAGTCTGAAAAATCAGTATCATAGGGTGGGTCTAAAAACACAAAGTCTTTTTCAGTGAGTTTAATATCTTTAAAGAAATTTTCAAAATCCGAACAATGAATATCCGTATTAGAAAACAACGTATCAATTTCTCTATTAAACATATTATCAATTTTAGACTTCATATTTTTTTTGTTATATGACATTCCGCCATATGGTATATTAAATTCTCCTTTAGAATTATATCTAAACATTGAGCCATAACAATATTCTCTTATAAAATAAAAATTAGCGGCTTGATACTGCATACTTTGATTACTAATTTTACCAAGATTGATATCATTAAATACTTTTCTAAAATACATATAGTATCCACTAGCAAAACCGGTAATAAGATTTTCTTTAAGATCTTGATCAGAAAATGGTTTTTTATCATAATTTGCTAGTGTTCTAACAAATTTATCATGTGCATTTTTTAATAATAAATCATCAAATTGATTTTTGTCTAACAAAAGTTTTTCACTAAAACCAGAATTTATATCATCCGATAAACTAAAAATAAAGTCTTCTAATATTGAATCAATTTCACCTGAATGTACTATTTGATTTCTTAGTTTTAAAAATAAATCTACCAAATAATCGTCTTGTTTGCTACAAACATTAATTAAATTATTAAAGCTATTGTTATAGCAAACAAGCAAATCATACAATTGCTTATCTTGATTTTTTATCAGTTGGTAATATTGAATTAAAGATTGAGAAATATCATTAATTGCTGCACTTCTAGGAGATAAATTGAAGAATAATGCACCACCACCAAAGAATGGTTCAACATATCTATCATAACTAGGAATGTACGGCTTAATTTTTTCTATTTCTCTAGATTTTCCGCCTGGCCATTTTATAATTGGATTCACATTATCACCTCCATATTACAACAACAGTATAACATAAAGCATTCTTTATTAAAAGATGCTTTGTGCACAAAATTCTAATATGTTTTAAAAAAATGTAATAAAATATGAACAGCCATTCCCTTGCAAAACAAAGTAGACAAGCTTTAATTGCATTAAACTCATAGAATTATTTCTTTTTAAACCTTGCAGATAATGGCTTAATATCTGGCTTTTCGTGTTTTATATTATTTGTACCATTAGTTTTGTTTCCATACTTCTAAAAAATTAATTATTTCAAAATTATTTCTTAAATTACGATAAGTTGCAAGTATAAAAAGAGGTTTGCTCTGCAATTTGGGGCGAACCTCTTTTTGCGTGAAAATAATTTGTAAATTTTTCTCAAAACACATCAACAAAAGCGAGTTTTTTCTCTGTATTATAGAGGGACATTTTTTCTATTGTGAAATCAAATGTAAACAAGGTGTAAAGAATTTAGAAAAACACCCGAACAAAATGAGGATTTTTCTCTGTATAGTAGAGGGAGTTTTTTTGAATGGCGTTTTTCTTTTGGTTTTCACTTTATAAAAATATTCTATCGAATAATTTGAAAGGAGGTTTTCGTATGCGTAAAAATTGCAATGGTCAATTTTTTCTTTTGCCGAACAGGATTTTTGATGAACGGTTATCGCCAAACGAGTTTATCGTTTATTCTTTTCTTGTTCGGGCAAAGGACTCGGCGGGGCAAAGTTTTTGGTCGGTGCCTATGATTGCAAAAAGCTGTTCGATGTGTGCTTCCACTTGCAGAAAAGTTTTGCATTCGCTGGAAAACGGTGGGTACATAACGATCTCGAAGCGGTTTATCGGCGGCGAGCAAAAAAGCAATCTATACACGGTCAACAAGATTTAATGCGCCGTGCTTTAGGATTTATCGGCAAACAATATGAAAGGCTTTGATTTTGAAATTTTATGATTTTTGAAACGAAAATTGATGGCTTTTGAGTGGGTTTTTGAGCAAATTTCAAGCCGTCGATTTTAAAGCAGGATAAAGGGGTATGATTTTCGGGCATTGAAATGCCCGAAAACGCCGTCCGGCAAAGCCTGTCGGCTTTTCGATTCGTAATACTTTTGCGTATGATTCCAAATTCGTATGCAGTTGAGGCTGTTTTTCGCAGAAAATCAAGGCTTTTGCGTATTCACTTGGGTACTGCCGTATGATAAACCTATTTATGAAAAATCAGACAACGCTGTAAGAGAAATTGACGAGTTCGCTCTAAAATAGAGTAAACTCGTCGGACTAAAACTAAAAACGGCTTGTGGACGATTTGTGAAAGCCTGTGAGCCAAAACGGAGGTTAATATGAACTACAAATTTACAACGAAAGGCAAATCAAATTAAAGGAGGCAGATATAAAATCATAGTTAGCGTGTTGCCTTATGGCAGCAAAGGAAATAAATTCTAAAGCATCAGGCAATAATAGTATTGAAAAATCAAGCGGGAGTGAGCCGAAAATCAATACACAAAACATTGCCGATGAGAGAATCAGCACGGAGCTTTGGATGCAACATTTTGCAAATACGCTGTTAAATCAAAATGCGATTGATGACAAAACCTATCGCAAGTTGATGGGTAAAATCAGCGTGGAAGTCAATCGCAGATACGGAAAAACAAACTAAAAAGCTCTGTAAAACATTACCAAAACAGGTATCAATCTCCTAATGAACAGAGGTATGAAATACTGTAAAATAAAGCTGGATAATAGAAATTATTTGTGATATTGTCTGCTTGGAAAGGAGTAAATCAACTGATATTTTTCGTACAATTTTTCAATATCATTTTAACCGTATCATCTGCAGACATATCTTTTGAAATAATTTTTTCATTATCAAATCCCAGCAAATCTTTTTCATTCCACCAACGCTTCATATCCTGTTCGGTATAATTCACATTACTTTTAGTTTGAAATCTTTTAACAGTTTCATCAAACGGTATGTCATAGTAATATGTATAAATGCTATTAAAATTTTTTTGTATCAAATTAAACAACGACTCGTACCAAACAGAATTCAATATGCCTTCAAGAATAATTATGCTATTATGTTTCTTGCCAAATAAGATTAAATTCTTTAGCAAATCAACGGCTATACTGTTTTCGCCATCTTTTGTGTGCAATACATCTCTCCTGATAACATCTTGAGAAAGCAACATACATTCTGCGCCTAACTCATCACACAATTTATTTGCAACGGTTGTTTTGCCGCTACCTGAATTACCTCTGATTATTATGATTGTATCTGCCATATTTAACCTCAACTCTGAAAATTTGAATATAAATTCATCGTATCATACGGATATTTTTATGTCAATATATTAGCCAAAATGAATGCTTTTTACATTCAAATTTGTTAATAATAATTGTAAAAATTTTTCAGTTTTATTTGTCTTTGCGACACATACACTATTGGTGCAAACGCAAGTTTACGAAAAAGGAGTGTATTCGCAATGGCAAGCAACAAGAGTGTTGTGCCCGAGGCTAAGGAAGCCCTGAACCGTTTTAAGATGGAAGCTGCTTCTGAAGTGGGCGTAAATCTGAAGCAGGGCTACAACGGCGACCTGACTTCTAAGCAGGCCGGTTCCGTAGGCGGCCAGATGGTTAAGAAAATGATCAAGGCCTACGAAGAGTCCATGAAATAAGCGGACAAATGTAGAACTGAGCCGCGTGCAGGGCGGCTCCCGGCGGCGTAAGCCGCAAAAAAAGGCACGGAGGCGCCAAACGGTGCTTCCGTGTTCTTTTTTTATTATTCTGTTTTGGTTGCGGATTCTGCTTTGCGGCGAGCCCGGAGGGTGGCAAAGAAGTCGCTGAGCACACCGGCACATTCCCCTTGCAGCACACCTGCGGTCAGTTCCGGCTTGTGGTTATAGGGCAGGGAATTAAAGTCGATCACGGAGCCAAAGGACCCGGCCTTAGGGTCCGCGGTGCCGTAGATCACCCGGCGCAGGCGGGCATTGATGATGGCACCGGCGCACATGGGGCAAGGCTCCAATGTGACATATAGGTCACATTGCCACAATCGCCAGCCGTTTAAGGTTTTGCAGGCCGCGTCAATGGCCTCTAATTCTGCATGGGACAGGGCGTTGCGGCTCTTCTCTCGCCGGTTGCGTCCCTCGCCAATGATCCGGCCGTCCAGCACCACCACGGCGCCAACGGGTACTTCACCCTCCAGTGCGGCCTGCCGGGCCAGTTCCAGCGCCCGGGACATAAATTGTTGATCCGTTGTCATAAAATCACAGCTTTTGAATGGAAAAGATGGTCAATACCACCAGCGGAATAAAGGATACGATCATACCCGGGGTGCCAAAAAACGCGCCCATGCACTGGCCAAAGGTTGCGGCTTCCGGGTTCGGTGCCACTTGGGCTTTTGGGGTGTACAGCTGCTTTTTTACCAGTAGGTAAATGGTGGCGGCAGCGCCTACCAGCAGCCAAAACACATACATACCCACGGTGACGGAGTCGGCGGCCGTGTCGGTGGCAGCGTAGCGCACAATGCCGGCGACCACGGACATACCGTTATTCAGTGCATGCACCAAGATCGCAGGCACTACGCTGTCGGTTTTGACGGTGATATAGCCCAAAATCAGACCCACCAAAAAAGCAAAGACAAATTGGATCACATTGCCATGGAGCAGGCCGAATACGATGCTGATGCTCAGCACCGCAAAGCCATTGCCGTATTTGCGCAGCAATTGCACGCAGCAGCATCGCATGGCGAATTCCTCACAAATAGCCGGTACGATGGCCGTGCCGATTAAGGCGATCACGCAGGCAAAAACGGAGTTGGGATCGCCGGCGCTGTTGGAGGTCAGCCCATAGCCAAAGGCCTTAAACAGCGGGATCACTCCAAAGGTGACCGCAAAGTTGGCGCCCACACAACACAGCATACCAAAACTGACCCACAACGCCATTTGACCGGTGCGCAGGGAGTGGGTGGGGATCACCGGACCGGTGTAGCGGCGGCGGTTGATCAGTGCCATTACGCCAAAGGGAACCGCCACGCTGCAAACGGAGATGAACAGCAGGCTAAAGCAGCTTTGAAAAACCGCTGAGCTTTCATAGATATCCTTCAGGTGCAATACAGACAGCAGCTGGGAAAACAGCAGTTGTAAGATGAAGTAGGCTAAAATCGCCAGTCCAATGCAGTTGCCAAAGCGGCGCAATTCCTGCTTTTGGGAGCGCAGCGCCAGGCGACGCCGGTTCTCCCGCTGAAAGTAGGCAGCCTGCCGAGGGTCCTGCCCATAGGTGCCGTACGGCGGTCGATAGCCGGTGCCCGGGGGCGGATAACCGCCGGGATTGTTATAGTTATTGTAGGGGTTTTGACCGGGCGGCGTTTGACCGTTATTGGGCGGCACAGCGCCGTTTGTGGGTCTGCCGAACGGATCGTATTGTTGGTTCATGGTGTTGTCAGTCCTTTGTATCTGCGATCAGTGTCTTAAAGTAAGGCAGCTCCAGCGCCCAGTCGCAATAGGTGTGCCACTCATCCAGTTTATGGCTGCGGCGGGCAAAATAAATATTTGCCAAGGTCTCATAGTTTAGCGTACAGGTGCGCATTTGGTTATAGGAGCTGGGTAGCAGCTGGATCATGGTGTACCAGGTTTGTTTGTCCTTGGTTTCCAGGTATTCCAGGCGCAGCTGCTCCAAGGTGCGGATCACCTTTTCCATTGCGTCCAGCCCCCGCTGATCCATGTGATCTACGGAGAAATCCGCCAGCTCAAAGGGTTTGGAGGCAATCTTGTGCATGGTGGAGGTGGAATTGGCAACGGTACCCACCTTGTAGGTGTCATACTCTTTCCACCAGTACATGGGGGCGGTTACATCCACGGTGACGAAGATCATACGAATGAATTTGCGGTGGTCGGTGCCGGCCTTGCACAGGCGCTTGGCCAGGCTCAGATCGTTGGGACCAAAGACAAAGTTGCCGTCTTCGTCATAGTAGGAGTCGTAACGACCCCAGGAGTTCATGGGATTGCGGGCACCGCGCATGGCATTGTCAAAATTGGTGACGGAAGTGCGTTCCAGTTTGATCATAAGTATTAAAGTTCCTTTGCTAAGTTCTTGATGTATTCTTTCAGGCGGGCACCGGTCTCCGGGTGCTGCAGACCCACCTCAATATTGGCCTGCAAAATGCCGAATTTGTTGCCCATATCGTAGCGGGTGCCGTTGTAGTCCACAGCCACTACGCCCTCTTGCCGCGCCAGGGTGCGCATGGCGTCCGTCAACTGCAATTCGCCGCCGGCGCCGTTGGGGGTGTGCTCCAAAATCTCAAAAATAGAGGGAGGCAGTACCACCCGACCCAGAATGGAGTAGTTGCTCATTACCTGCTCCGGCCGGGGCTTTTCGATCATATCCGTGCAGGTAAAGCAGTTGCCCTCCAACGGCGCAACCGCCAGGGAGCAGTATTTGGTAATATCCGCCGTAGGCACTTCCTTTACGCCAACAGCGCCCTTGCCGTATTTCTCATAGGCGCGGCAAAGCTGGCCGGTGACCGGGTCGTCGCTGATGATTACATCGTCCCCATACAGCACCGCAAAAGGCTCGTTACCTACAAAGTTCTTGGCACACAGCACTGCGTGCCCCAGACCTTTGGTCTCCTTTTGGCGGATAAAATAAATATTGCCCATTTGAGAGCATTGCAGCACATCTCGGTACAGATCCGCTTTGTTTGGATCCCCAGAGAGCTTGTGCTCCAGCTCCACCGCGTGGTCAAAGTGGTCCTCAATGACCCCCTTGCCCCGGTTGGTGATGATCAGCACATCCTCGATCCCGGCGGCGAACGCCTCCTCTACAATGTACTGAATGGCGGGTTTATCCACAATGTTGAGCATTTCCTTGGGCACGGCCTTGGAAGCGGGGAGCACGCGCGTGCCCAGCCCTGCTGCGGGAATGATTGCTTTTTTAATTTTCATTTTTCTTTTCCTCGTTCGGTATTTTTACAATATGCTGGACAGCAGTCCGGAGATCATGTCCAAAATTAGAAACGCCATAATCGGCGCAAACACGCTGGTGCCGCCCATTTTGGACAGATACATGCGGCGCATTTCATCCTGGGTCAGACGCATTTGCTCCGGCAGCATGGGCGCTTGACGAAAGATGGCGCCGTCCTGCAGTCGATCATCCACCGTTTGTAGCACGGTAAATACTTTTCTGCGGTATAGCCGATTGGCAAACAGGGCGATCACCAGGTGGATCGCCAGCCCTACGCCCATCATGATGGCTACAGCCGGGTATAAGGGCTCCACCAGCGCTGCGTCCGGTTGCATTTTGCCCTGCATAAGGGCGGTGTAGTTGGTGCTCATAAAGTCGGTGAGCTTGGCAAATTGGCTGGCGTAAGCGCCCTGCACGATCAGTGACGCGGCAAAGCGAATGGCCAGCGCCGCCGTGCCCTCTTTATACATTTTGCGGAAGAACAGGTAGTAGGGACCAAAGAGAAAGGCCGCCCAGTTCCATCCGACCTTTTTATTCCGTTTGAACCGGGAAAGGAAGTAGCCGGTGTTGGTGCGTACCACCGCCGCCACATCGGCGGCCGCTTCACCCTCGATGGTGCCCGGGTATTGGCTGGGATCCGGTGTCGTATCCTGCAGGATAGGCGGGCGATACTTTTCGCCGGCACCCGGTTGTCGAGCGCCGCAGTGGGTGCAAAAGACGGCGTCTCCGTCCAGCTCGGCATCGCAGGCCACGCATTTCTTTTTTTGCTCCGGGGGAGCGGTGTGGGTATCGTCGGCAGGCGCACTCGATTTTTGCTCCGCAGGCGGATCCGCCGGGGTAAAGGCATATCCATCACCGTGTAGTGCCTGGTGGGCGCAGTGCCCCAGCTCCCGGTAGCACGCCCGGTGATGGGGTGTGCCGCATTCCGGGCAGGTAACAATATCGTCGCCCGGTTGGAACTGCTTGCCGCAGACCGGGCAGCTGTTGTTTTCATACAAAGCCATTTTGTGTACCTCGATCTATATGCTTTCTTATCATTATACATTAGAATATCACAATAAATCAACGATTTGGTTAAAATATCTTAAACAAAGTGTGAAAGCACCGTCAATTCCGCCAAAAATCCGTGCCCGGGTGTAAAATCAGCGGTAAAGCCCTTGCAATGCAGCAGAGATTTATATATAATATTACAGTTATAATCATAAATTTATACAGAGAACTGCACGGAGCGTTGATATGGTAGAATTTGAAGAACTGCGGCTGCGGCTGCTGGACAGCGAGAAGCCCATTGAAAACTTAAAGGAAGCCCTGGCCATTGACAGCTTAAAGGCCGAGGTGGAGGTGCTGGAGAAAGAGAGCGCCGCCCCGGACTTTTGGGACGATATGGAAAACAGCCAAAAGGTGATGCAAAAGATCGGTTCCTTAAAGGCCAAGGTCACCGGCTATGAGAGCCTGAAAAGCGACTATGAGGACGCGCTGGTGATGATTGAACTGGCGGACGAGGAGGGCGATCTGTCCCTGCTGGACGACTGCACCGCCTCTGTTAAGGATATTGAAACGCGCGTTGAAGATATGACCCTGTCCACCCTGCTCAGCGGCGAGTTTGACGGCAAAAACGCCTTGCTGACCTTCCACGCCGGTGCCGGCGGTACGGAGGCGCAGGACTGGGCGGAAATGCTCTTTCGTATGTACAACCGCTGGGGCGAGCGCCATGGCTACAAGGTGTCTACGCTGGATTATCTGGACGGAGATGTGGCGGGAATCAAGAGCGCCACGATTTTAGTAGAGGGCGAGAATGCCTACGGTTATTTAAAGGGCGAGATGGGTATTCACCGGCTGGTGCGGGTGTCTCCCTTTGACTCTTCCGGTCGGCGGCATACCTCCTTTGCGTCCGTTGAAGTGATGCCGGAGATTGACGACGATGTGAATGTGGAGATCCGTGAAGAAGATATTAAAATGGATGTGTACCGGGCTTCCGGTGCCGGCGGTCAAAAGGTCAACAAGACCTCCTCTGCCGTGCGCTTGACCCATATTCCCACCGGGATCGTGGTCAGCTGCCAGATTGAGCGCAGCCAACACCAAAACCGGGAAGTGGCCATGCGTATGCTCAAGTCCAAGCTGGTGGAGATCAAAGAGCGGGAGAATTTGGAACGCATTGAGGACATTAAGGGCGATCAAAAAGAGATTGCCTGGGGCTCCCAAATTCGCTCCTATGTGTTTATGCCCTATACCTTGGCTAAGGATCACCGTACCGGGTTTGAGATGGGCAATATCACCGCCGTGATGGATGGGGATATTGACGGCTTTATCAATGCTTACTTAAAACAAAAATCTGCCCAGGAGGCAGAGGAGAAAGCGGAGGCTTAATTTAAAATGGAACGCTATGCGCATTTGATGGATATTACGGCGTTGTCCGGGTTTTCCATTCGACTGGCGCTGGCCATTATTCTGGGCTTCTTTGTAGGTCTGGAGCGCCAGTGGACCAAGCACCAGGCGGGTATACTTACCAATGTGATCGTGTGTGTGGGGGCGTATGCCTACACGGCGTTTTCCTTTGTGATCCACCAGGACAACACGGACCTGACCCGTGTGGCTGCCCAGGTGGTCAGCGGTGTGGGCTTTTTGGGCGCCGGCCTGATTTTGCGGGACGGCACCAACATTCGCGGGCTGTCCACGGCCGCTACCATTTGGACCACGGCGGCCATCGGCATTCTGTGCACCCTGCCCAAGGTGCTGTATGCGGTGATTGTGGCAGCGGCTGTGGTGGTGCTGCACCTGGTGCTGCATCCGCTGAGCAACAAGATTAACAAGCTGCGCAGCTATGATAAAGAAAAGCGGGCCAAAGATGAGTGTATGTATAAAATCTCAGTGACCTGTCTGGATAACTTTGAGGTGGACATTCGCGCCCACTTAATGAGTGCTTTGAAGGACGCGCGGGATATTATTTTGCACAATTTGGAGTCCTCGGAGACGGATGACGGCAATACCAAAATCCGCGCTTATGTGTCTGCCGCCAAGAAGAACGATGAGGCCATTGAGAATGTGCTTAACCGCATTGGCAAGGATGAGGGCATTTTGCGCGCCGGGTGGAATATTATTAACGAATGATTTGCAGTTTTTGCAAGCATCGCCAATTTTCGCTAATCAAAATTTAACAGGTGAATTTGCTCTCCTTTCAGCACAACCTATTGCTGAAAGGGGAGTTTTTTTATGCTCAAAAAATGCAGCAGTTTGCTGCTGGCTTTAGCGCTGATCACCGTACTGTTTGCCGGCTGCCGGGGCAATGCAAAGAATGAGAACCAAACCGGCGATCCGGGCACTAGTACCACCTCTGCCACCACTGCAACCAAAACGGCGGACACCACCGTGCGCCCCACCAATGTGGGCAGCCGCAGCTACAGCAAGGAAAAGGTGGTGTGGGGGCCGGGCAACATTACCGACCACGCCAGACCGCAGGAGCCGGAACGGCTGCAAAAGCAGTTTGGCGCGCTGGGCGCTCGCTTTTTGCTGGACAATAAAAAGCAGTTGTGCCTGACCTTTGACGAGGGGTATGAGAACGGATACAGCGGCAAGATATTGGACACGCTAAAGGAGAAGCAAGTCCATGCTATATTCTTTGTGACCTATGACTTTGCCAGCCAAAACCCGGCACTGATCAAGCGCATGATTGCCGAGGGCCATGTAGTGGGCAACCACACCTATCGCCACCTGACTATGGACGAGGTGACCCGCGCGGCAGCCACAGAGGAGATCACCGTGCTGCACCGGTATATGGAGAAGAATTATCAGTACAAGATGACTTACTTCCGCTTTCCCAAGGGGGAGTTTAGCGAGGACACGCTGGCGCTGGCACAGGAGCTGGGCTACAAGAGTATCTTTTGGAGCTTTGCCTATGCAGATTGGGATACCCAAAATGTGGCGGAACCGGCAGCGGCGCTGCAAAAGGTGACAGAGAGCACCCACCCGGGCGCCATCTTTCTGCTTCATGCCGTCAGTCCCACCAATGCGGAGATTTTAGGTCAGGCCATTGACAGTATCCGCAGCCAGGGCTACACCTTTACCACAGCATTATAGTAAAAAAGTAGACAGTGATCGGTGAACTGCTCCGGATTGTGCAGACAGTCAAAAACAGCCTGATTGGCAGAAGAATTAAATTTTAAGCAACAAACTGATTTCGTTTTTCAAGCGGAGTCAGTTTTGTTTTGGTTTGAATACAGCATAAAACAGGGGACGTTATATTCAATCAGCTCTTTCTCATCGTCTTTTATATGTCTGTATTTCCGTGGCATAACAAAACCTCCTATGGTAGTTTCTTTAATTCTACCATAGGAGGCTGTTTCTTTCTATTGTCCGTTTTTTACGGACTTGTTCAGATGATTCGATGGCTGCTTTTGCTTGGCTTTAATTCGGTTTGCTTTTGCAAAACAAGGAATCGTCTCCTGTTCTACTTAAAAAATAATAATGATGATTATCAAAATAATTATCATAAATAATATACCGAATGTCATATCTTCATCAAGGATAAATTCAATTATTTTAGATATAAAATGTTCTGAAAAAATATGATTTTTCTTTTACTTATTTTATAAGTAATACAACAAGAAGAGAAAATAGTGATAACAATATCAAGATAAGAAATATCTTAATCATATTAAAACTCCAGTTTGCTTATATAGTATTCCTTTAACTAAAACAGGGGATGGTTCCCCGTTTTACTAATCAGCATTTAATATCTGAAAATTTTTGCCAATCCTACCCAAATTACCCATAAACAAATACTTCTTTCCATGTTGCAAATCATAGATCGTTGTATAGGTAAGAAATGAGTGGGAATCACTATAAGCAAATACGCTGAGCCTGCACCCAACAAAATACTTGTTTTGTACAGTGTAGAATGAATCCGGGTCAATCAAATCGTACTCGAGAAGATCAGGACCATTTTGGACCTGCGAATTTGTTTGTGCGTTCAGGTCATATTGGCACAACTTTCCGTTAAATACATAATACAGCACTTCATCCTGAACAGAGATAACATCGCTACCCCTAGTTATGCGTTTAACTGATTTATCTTCATTGAGCAAATAAATATAATCCTTATCCGACCCAAAAATACGCCGTCCATCAGACACGATCCTTCCGGCAAGCACCTGCTGCGGCAATTCAATCGAAATTCGTTTCTTGTTCTCAAAATCAATGGATACAAGCATACGCTTAGTTTCTTCTTCGCCGTCTGCATATTCATATTCAACCGTATATCGCCCATTGTACATAAAACTGGCATAGATCCTACTGAAGGCATGATCCTTGTCAGACACAGAAATTGTAGTGTCTGTTGCTTCGTCATGAAACAAAAAATATCTATGATCGCCCTTTTGGGCGGTTGCATACAATTCTTTGTCATTTAACAAAACATTGCTAACCTGGTCATAACCGTTTACTTGAATCTCATGCCGAAAAATGGATCTTGAGGACTGATAATATGTGTGTTCGTCAACCTCATAAACAATATTGAGTTTGGGAACGGACAACATGTATGCGCATACAACAAGCAAAATCAATACCGCTATTGCGATTAGACTCCATACTATTTTTTTTCGCTTCGTCATATCAAAAAGCCCTCATACTGCATCATTTTCGTGAATCGGCTAACCACTTAACAATTTCAAACACCTTATATGGTGTGTCCAAGTCTGAAAAAGGTAATAAAACAGGGAACCGTCCCCTGTTCTATGTCGTTATTTTTTTACGGAATTAATGATTAAATAGATTATTACAAATATGCCACTAATTAACCAAAAAGAAAATAGCATGATTGGTTTTAGGAATGATGTATTCAAAATACAGCCAACAATGGTTTCAATAAAAACAATGATGGAAACAAAATGAGAATAGGTCTCTAAAATCAGTAAACCTAATTCAACTTTTTTTCTAAAGCCGTATAACTTATATAAAATGGGTTGGAAATATTTATTCGGATTTATTTTGCGGACGGAAACATTATCACAAGTCCATTTATATTTTAAATAAAACAAATCCGAGTACAGCATTATAAGTAATAATACTTTTTCTAAAAAATTGTATTTCATCATATATTACTTATAATCCCCATTTAGTGCTTCGGATTTTTGAATATCCAAAGTATCTTGCAAATTTAACGAATGTTTTCCACATAAAACAGGGGATGGTTTCCTGTTTTACACTTTTCTCATATTTCTCATACGCCCTATCTCACAGATAGCAAAATAAATACAGAGTTTACGGTTCTATTGTAACAGAAAAACGGTGTTCTGTAAAGTGAATTCAAAAGAGCAGAAAAAAGGCCCCTCGCATCTTGCGAAGAGCCTTTGGCGCCGGTAGCGGGGTCAAACCCGCAAGAAAAAGAACCGTCCCCTGTGCTAAAAAAGCAGGCAGTGATCGCAATCACTGTCTGCTTTTTATGTGGTGCTACGGCGGAACAGTTCCTGCGTTTCCGTCAGCAGCGGCTGATTTTCCGGTTTGTCCAGATTGGGGTCGTCGGCCAAAATGGTGTCTGCACAGTCTCGGCACAGGCGCAGGGTATCCATATCCTCCACCATATCTGCCAGTCGCAGCTCCGGCAGACCGTGCTGCCGCTTGCCAAAGAAGTCGCCGGGGCCGCGCAGCCGCAGGTCCTCGTCGGCAATCTGGAAGCCGTCACTGTATTTTTTCATGGTCAGCAGCCGCTGGCGGGCCGTATCGCCTTTGGCGTCGCTGACCAGTATGCAGTAGCTTTTGGCGCTGCCGCGGCCAATGCGCCCGCGCAACTGGTGCAGCTGGGACAGGCCGAACCGCTCGGCGTTCTCCACGATCATCACCGTGGCGTTGGGTACATCTACGCCCACTTCCACCACTGTGGTGGCTACCAGTACCTGCACATCGCCTCGGGCAAAGGCCTGCATTACGGCGTCCTTTTGTTTGGGGGTCATTTTGCCGTGGAGCAGCCCTAAGTTGTAGCCAAACAGCTCCGTTTCGCTGAGTTGGGCGGCGTAGGCAGTGGCTGCTTTCATCTCGCTTTCGCCCTCGTCTACCAGCGGGCAGACGATATAGCCCTGCTCACCCCGATCCAGCGCCGCACGCAGAAAGCGAAAGATCCGGGCGTGGTAGGCGGAGGTGACCATATCGGTGCGGATTTCCTGCCGCCCAGGGGGCAGCTCGTCCAGTACGGATATGTCCAGATCGCCGTAGATCATCATGGCCAGAGTGCGGGGAATGGGCGTGGCGCTCATGACCAGGGTGTGCACTTCTTCACCTTTCATGGCCAAATCCGCTCGCTGCTGCACCCCAAAGCGGTGCTGCTCATCGGTGATTACCAGCCCCAGGTTGGCGAATTCCACATCATTTTGGATCAGCGCGTGGGTGCCTACCGCAATGTGTATATTGCCCTCCAGCAGATCTGCCTTAATTTGTCGCTTCTCCTTGGCGGTGCAGGCGCCGGTGAGCAGGCACAGGCGGGTGTTTGTGCCTGTAAAGAATTTTTGCAGTGTGGCATAGTGCTGGGTGGCCAAGATTTCCGTAGGCGCCATCAGGGCGCACTGGTAGCCGTTTTGCACCATCGTGTCCAGCAGAGCGGCAGCCACGGCGGTTTTGCCGCTGCCCACATCCCCTTGCAGCAGTCGGTTCATGGGATAGCCGCTTTGCAGGTCGGCAATGCATTGGGCCACTGCCCGGCTCTGGGCGCCGGTTAGGGTAAAAGGCAGACGGGCCGCAAAGGCTGCGGTGCAGTCTTTTTCAATGACCCGGGTGGTGGGGGTACGCTTGCGCCCCTTAAGCTTTTTCAATCCGACAGTCAGAGTCAGCAGTTCTTCAAAGATTAGCCGGTGCCGGGCCGCTTCCAGCGCTTTTGCATTGGACGGAAAGTGAATGTTGCGCACGGCCGTGTCCAGATCTTCCAGACCGTATTTTTCTCGCAGGGCGGGGGACAGAGTGTCCGGCAGCGGCGCCATGTGTGCCAAGGCGTAGTCTACCGCCTTGGCGATCAGGTTTGCATTTAGGCTGCCGGTTTGGGTGTAAATGGGGTGGATCCGCCGAGCGGTGAGCGGTTCAATCTTGGGTGCACTCATCTGCACGGTGGTGAAGTTGCGCTCTACCTTGCCCAGCAGCAGGTAGTCCTGGTACATACGCAGCTTTTCTGCCTGGAATTTGGTGTTGAACAGGGTTACATGGATCAGAGTCTCCCCATCGGTAAAATCCGCTTTGTAGAGGGTCATGCCCTTGCGGATCAGGTGGGTGCGCATGGGGGTCACCATGGTGGCCTGCACGCACACAGTTGTGCCCTCCGGCGCCTGGGCGGCAGGGGTGGTCACGCTCCAGTCTTCATAGGTGCGAGGATAATAGCGTACCAGGTCCCCCACGACAAATATGCCCAGCTTATGAAAAAGCCGGGCTCTTTTGTCGCCAACACCTTTCAGGTATTGAATATCGCGTTCTAAAAACTGGTCCATATCACTCAACAGAAAGCAGGAAGTAGTAGATGGGCTGTCCGCCGTCTACAATGCTGATTTCCATATCGCTGCCATATTTTTCGCTTAGGCGGGTTTCCAGTTCCTGGGCCTGTTCCTCGGTGGCATCTGCACCGTAGATCAGGGTTACCAGGGCATGCTCGCCCCGCTTAAACAGCTTGTCAACGGTCTTAAAGGCAATGTCTACAATGTCATTGCCCAGGAATTTGATCTTGCTGCCGCACATACCCATAATATCCCCTTGCTTAATGGGGCGGCCGTCCAGCTCGCTGTCTCTGGCGGCAAAGGTGACAGAGCCGGTCTCCACATGGGCGGCGGCGTCCATCATGGCCATCTGATTGTCGTCGGCAGACTGGGTTTCGTCAAACACCAGCATGGCGCTGATCCCTTGAGGAATGGTCTTGGTTTGCAGTACCCGCACCTGACGGTCTTTGGCCAGGGGAATGGCCTGCTCGGCAGCCATAATAATGTTTTTATTATTGGGCAGCACAAACACCGTCTTGGCGGGGGTGGCCATAATGGCGTTCAAAATATCGTCGGTGGACGGGTTCATGGTTTGCCCGCCGCTGACCACCGTGTCGGCGCCAATGTCGGTAAACAGCTCCTTTAACCCCTCGCCGGCGCATACAGCCACAAAGCCGTAGTCATTCTCCGGTTGCACCACAGTGGGTTGGGGCGGTGTGTCGCCCTGTTTAACGCCCTCTTCCGCATTGCGGTGCTGGTAGCGCATATTGTCGATCTTAATATTGATTAGCTGACCGTATTTCAGCGCAGCCTGAATCACATCGCCGGGGCAGTTGGAGTGCACATGCACCTTGATAATATCGCTGTCGTCCACCACCACAACGCAGTCACCGATGGACTCCAGGTACGCCCGCAGCCGCAGCGGATCCTGCTGGGGGGCGTGGCGGTCTTTTTCAATCAAAAATTCCGAGCAGTAGCCAAATTCAATTTCACCGGAGGCGGCGGCCACGGTGCTTTTGTCCGGGGCTTGTACCGGGGTAACGGCGCTGCCGGCAATGGGCTGCACAACGGTGCCTTTTTCAAGCACGGCGCCCATACCCTGGAAAATCAGAACCAGGCCCTGCCCGCCGGCGTCTACCACTCCGGCCTTTTTCAGCACCGGCAGCTGTTCCGGCGTCTTTGCCAGGGCTTCCTCTGCGGCGGCCATGGCTGCACAGCACACGGTCCAGGCGTCGTTGTTGGAGGCAGCAATCTGCTCCGCTGCTTCTGCCGCCTTACGGATCACCGTCAGAATGGTGCCCTCCGTAGGCTTCATCACCGCTTTGTAGGCTGCGTCTACGCCCTTGCGAAAGGCAGCGGCCACGGCAGCGCCGTCCGCTTCTTCCATGCCACGCAGCGCCTTGGAAAAGCCGCGAAAGATCAGCGAAAGAATTACGCCAGAGTTGCCTCGAGCGCCCCGCAGCAGGGCAGAGGCGCAGCGGGCAGAGGCTTCCTCCACCGTGCAGTTTTCCGGCAGCACTGCCATTTCCTTGGCGGCAGCGCCGATCGTCATACTCATATTGGTGCCGGTGTCGCCGTCCGGCACCGGAAAAATGTTTAGTGCGTCTACGGCCTGGCGGTTGTTGGCAATGTTGTTTGAGCCGGAGATGACCCCGTCCCGGAACATAAGTCCTGTTATCATCATGTGATGTTCTCCCATTCTATGGTTAGTTCAGTGCGTCCACATACACATTGACGGTGTTGACCTTCAGATCTGTGGCTTCCTCCACCGTGTAGCGCACCTTGTTGATGATGCTGTCCACAATGGCAGTGATGTTGACGCCGTAAGAGACGGAGATGTGCAGCTCAATCTGCAACTGACCGTCCACGCTCTTGACGGACACGCCTTGGTTGAATTTTTCGCCGGTGGCCTTGCTCTTAATGGCGCTGACGATGGACTCGTAAGCACTGCCGTTGACCATACCGGTCACGCCAAAGCAGGACTGAGCAGCCCGCCCTACAAGGGTGGCAAAATAGGCGTTGGTGATCTCAATGTATCCGTTTGGATTTTCAAATTTAATCATCAATAATATCCTCCGTGATTTATTGCAAACGCCGGGGCGTTTTTATCCAAAATACCAGTCTTCTATATTGGCAAAGAAGTTGCCGTACTGCCCCTGAATATCGCCTCTCAGGGATTTGGAGTAGCAGATCATCCCCTTGCGGTACAACAGGGGGGCAAATGGCATTTCCTCGCTAAACGAGAGCATAAATTTGCCCAGCTCCGTTTTGCCGGCGGTGTAGTCCCGGTACAGGGCGGCCGTACTGCCCTTGTCTTGGCTGATGCCATAGCGGGCAGCGCCGTCGGTACTGAAGAAGGGATAAAGGCACATATCGTTTTGCAGCTTGACCTCGCCGATATAGAGGTCATAGTTTAAATTTTTAATCCGCGCCTTATAGTCGCTGAATTTGCTCACCTGCAGCTGTACGGTAAAGCCTGCCGCTTCCAACGCCGTTTTGATCTGATTGGCGGCGGCCAGCCGGTTGTCGTTCTTATTGACCAGCAGCGTGATCTTTAAGGCACTGTCGCTGACTTTGGACAGGGCGATCTGCTGCTTGGCGGCTGCCGCGTCTGCTGCTTCTGCAAACAGGCGGGTGCTGGCTGCCAATCCAAAGGCGGGGTTATATACGCTGCGGGCAGCGGTGGCGTAGCCGGCATAGGCGCTCTTAGCCAGAGCGTTGCGGTCCACCGCCAGGCTCACGGCCTTGCGCAAATGGGCGTTTGCAAAGGCACCGGATCGGTTGTTAAAGCCGATATACACCAAGTTGTTTTGGTTAATCTGCTTTTTGGTGGCAGTCATGCGCTTGGCACTGTTCTCGGACAGATCCCGATAGGCATAGGTGATGTTGCCGATATTCACAGCATTGTCAATAGAGTCCGCCGCCGCAATGTTCACCAGGTGAATGGTGGTGATGTGGGGGTTAAAGTCGGCGGTCGCGTTGGCTGTCAACACCGGACCGTTCCGGGTGGATTTGTAGCGGTAGCGCCCGCTGCCGATGGGATACTTGCCTTTGGCATTTGCCTTGGCAATGGGGAAGGTCAGCAGATTTTGCCCGTAAGGGGAGGGGTGGCGCAGGGTAAACACCACGGTGTTGTTGTCCTCTGCCGTGGCGGAGCGAATCCCTTGCAGAGCGCTGCCGTAGGCGGGGGAGTTCTTGGCCTGCTCAAAGCTGTATACCACATCTGCAACGGTGAGTGCCGACTTGTCCGAGAAAGTCAGACCGCTGGGCACGATCACCTTGAGGGTGGTGCTGTTTGTAAATTCATAGCCGGTGGCCAGGTTGGGCTGGGCGGTATAGCTGCCGTCCAGGTCAAACAGACTCTCAAACACCAAGTCCGCCAGCACCTGATTGTTTTGGGTCTTGGCGGCAAAAGGATCCAGGCTGTCCGATTGGGTGTAGCTTAATTTGAAATTGTCATTGTCCGTAGCAAAGGTGGTTTGTGCCTTTGCGGTGGTCTCTGTTTGGCCGGTGGTGCCTTTGGTGCACGCCGAGAAGAGGGTGGCGGTCAGCACCAGTGCCAGCAAAAGAGCAAAACTCCTCTTGCTCATGGTTACCTCCTAATGCGCGTGCAGCTGCGGGTCTTGCCGGTTTTTTCGTCAATATCAAACAGGCAGCCCTCCAGCACGCAAGGTCCGTCCGGGTTGGTAAAGCGCACAGGCAGGCCGGTGCGCATTTTTTCAATGGCTGCCTGGGGGCTGACCCCCAGCACACTGTGCTGGGGCCCGGTCATGCCCAGGTCCGTAATGTAGCCGGTGCCGCCGGGCAGCACCTGTTCGTCTGCCGTCTGCACATGGGTGTGGGTGCCGAAAAGGGCAGACACACGGCCGTCTAAATAGTAGCCAAGGGCGCGCTTTTCCGCGGTGGCCTCGGCATGGAAGTCAATGAGAATGATATGCGCTCCCGCTTCTTTCAGGCGGTGTACCTCCCGGTCCGCCGCGTCAAAAGGATTGGCAATGGGCTCCATAAAGGCGGCACCTTGCAGGCTGATGATCCCCACTTGAGCGGCGCCCATATCCAGCAGTACGCTGCCCCGACCGGGGGCCGAGGGGTGGTAGTTGGCCGGGCGGAGCAAAAACTCGTTCTCCTCCAGCATCGGGTAGATCTCCCGCCGGCGCAGGCCGTGGTTGCCCAGGGTAATCACATCGGCGCCGCTGTCAAAAATAAACTGGGCGCTGCCGGGCAGTATGCCGTTGCCCACGGCGGAGTTCTCACCGTTTACAATGGTTAATTTGGCACCCAGCTCTCGCTTTAAGCCGGGCAGTATATGGCGCAGGCAGTCACAGCCTTGCCGGGCGACTACATCGCCAATGGTTAAAATCTTCACTTACACACCGTTTCTATCTGACGCAGGGTCAGGTGTTATAGCAGAAATATTATACTATATCCCCGGTGTAATTACAAGGATGGGGCTTAAATTTAATACTTTCGCAACTTTTGAATACTCGGGTGCATACAGGGTTTTACCGGTTGTATATTCTTTTGACAAATTGTGCAGGCGTTTACGGGGTGATGCGGGCATCGCTCCCTACATCGTGGGTATGCAAAGTGGGCGGATTTACTTACGCTTTTATCCCCTCAGTCGCGCAAGCGCGCCAGCTCCCCTTAGAAAATAAGGGGAGCCAAGTTGTGTTGACGGAGGGATTGTACATAGTATCCGCCCGCGCTTAAATGCCTTTTTAACGCAACAGCTCCCCTTGCATACACAAGGGGAGTCGATTGGGTTATTTTACTTTTTGAAAAGAGGTGAGCACGCCGTCTGCGTCAAAAGTTACATTGTAGTATGGATTGTTCTTAAAGTCCGTCACTGCAAATTCGCCCAGGTTCTGGTCGCCGGGGAAGGTACAGTCGGAGGCGATCTGTAAATTACACCGGGAGAAGTTCACCGCGTAAGGGGCGTCCGTGTGTTTTAAGGTCTTGACCCCATTGCCGCCGTAGCGGGCGTTAAAAGCAGCGGCCTTTTCCTTATTTCTAAAGAGAAAGCGCACTTGGCTGTCAATGTACCAATAGGTGATGTCCTTCTTTTCTGTGTAGCTGAAGGCGTGGGTGCCCATACGCACCTGGGCGGTCTCTACGCCGTCCCATTTTTCCACATGGCGCAGAATGTCTACGCTGTCGCCGATCATAGCCTCGTTCGCGTCGGATTTGTTGTAAATCGGCTGGCTGCTTTCCTGGGTTACGCCGTTTTTGTCCGTGGTGTGGGTAAAGTGCTTGAACCCGCCTTTTTTGTCGTAGTAGTTGGCGCTGACCAGGGTGCAGGTGAGCTTGCCGTCGGCGTAGACCGCCTCGTAGGTACATTCGCTGTTAAAGGTGGCATTGTCCGCCTCCGGCGAGATCCAAATGGTAAAGCGGTCGGCACCGTAGGGAGATTGGGTGTTCAGCCCTTGGTCAAAGGTAACACAGTAGCTGCCCTTATCGTCCTCACAGAGAATGGACACGCCGGTGCGCTTGCCATCCGCGTCCGTATAGGTGACGGTCAGGTCGTTGGAGTGGGTGGAGCGCAGGTGGCACTCGGTCATCTGCTTGCCGCCTTTTTCGTATGCGGCGTACACCAGGTCCTCGTTTCTGTAATATTTGGTTACGGTGGTGTCCAGCTTAGTGCTTTTTACCTGCTTTTTGGTGTAGCTGTCGTTGGGCTGCATTTCTTTGTAGAAATCCACCTTACGAATATCGTCCAAAATGTAGCCTACAGTGTGCACATCGTCAAAGATCTTTTTAACATCTTTGTTGGCAACAAAATCAACTTGTGCCGTGGCCTCTGCGCAGGCAGAGAACAGCAGCATGGGCAGCAAACAAAGGCAGAGTATGGTGCCCCATCGTTTCATAACCGAATCCCTCCATCTGTTGGAAAAAGGTGCTGCGTGGCGTTTGCAGCGGTTGTCAAACTCTAATTAAAGCACAATTTCTTTGTTTCGTCAACTAAAATTGCGGATTTCCCGGCTTTGCGTTGCGCATAGGGCAAGAATTTGCTATAATATGCCCGGTATTTGAAGAACGGAGGCGTGTTTATGTCCATCAAACTGATTGCCACAGACTTAGACGGCACCTTAATGTCCGGTGACCACCTGACCGTCAGTCCACGCACGGTGGCGGCGTTACAGGCGGCCCACGACCGGGGCGTGTGCCTGGCGATTGCCACCGGTCGCACCTTGGATTTTATTGACCATGTAACGGCGCAGGTGCCTTTTGTAGACTATGTGATCTACTCCAACGGTGCGGCGGTGTATGACCGGAAGAACGATGCCCATATTTGCCAGCAGCTGATCCCACCAAAGGCAGTGCAGCGCATTTTGCAAACCTTGGCGCCCCGGCCGCTGTATTATAATGTGTATTGGGACGGCGGTATGTATTTGGAAGAAGCCCGCCTACCTTATTACAACAGTAATAGTTTGCCCCGGGCGTTTTTGGAGCAGTATATGGCCAAGGCGCACCGGGAGGAGAACTTGCTGGATAAAGCGGACAAAGGCGCAGAGAGTATTGCCGTTTATGATTTGGACCCGGAGCAAGCGGATTGGGTGCGGTCTGTGCTGGAGGGCCAGGGGCTGGAGGTGGTTTCCTCTCTGCCTAATGAATTGGAGTGTACCGCTCCCGGCGCCAACAAGGGTGCGGCATTGGCGGGTATTGCCCGGCAACTGCAGATTGAGCCGGAGCAGGTGATGAGCTTTGGCGACGCAGGCAACGACTGTCCCATGCTCGCCTTTGCTCACTACTCCTTTGCCATGGAGAATGGCGCGCCGGAATGTAAAGCCGCCGCCCGCTACCTGGCAGAGGCCAATACCGCAGACGGCGTAGCCAAGGCCATTGAGCAGTATGTGCTTGCCGATTAAGCATTGTGGTGTAAGCAACAGAATAAAGGATAAAAATAACACCGCCGGCAGAGCAATCTGCCGGCGGTGGCTTTTGCTTTTCGCAAAAGCGGACTGATGTTTGCATTCTTACAATGATCATAAAGAAAACGAAGCTCCGAAATGACGGGAGATTAAAAAACGGACCGGAACCTCCGCGAATGGCGCCGAAGGGAAAGATCGTTTTTAACCTTCCTTATGAAAAAGCGCAGCCTGTATGTTGTTGGCAAATGGACCGCGGAGAGGCAAAAAGTGGACAAAAGGTACGAAATATGCTATAAATAACTAGCCGCTATCCTGTGACGCAGTATAATAGGATATGTGCTTTGGATTTTGTGGTCGGAGAGCGTACCGGCTTGAAGAGATGCAACATGTAAGGGAATGGACAGTCTATGAAACAGGAAGAAAAAAATCGACGCAGTCGAGAATGCATTGAAGAAGCGGCGATTCACAGCTTTGCCCGGCAGGGACCGGACCATGCCAATCTGAACCAGCTGTGTCGGGAGAATGGTATTTCCAAGGGCAAGCTGTACCATTATTACGCTTCCAAGGACGATTTGCTTGTGGCTTGTGTGCAACGCATTGTGGATCGACTGGTTGCAGATATATGTGCATTTTCGCCGGATCCGGAGCAGGGTATTGCTGCCAATTTGCATGTGTATTACAAGGAACGTATTGATTTTTGGTGTGATGACCCGGAAGCGCTGTCTCTGATTTGGTATTGCCTGCATTTGACCAACGAAGCATTGCGCAGCCGACTAACGGAACAAAGTCATCGCTTTAATGCATGTATGAAGGATAAGACGCTGGAGATCATTCATACAGCCCATGAAAGGGTGAATGTGTCTGATGAGGAGCTTTACAGCACCATGCGGGTCATGTATAACCACTTGCTGATCCAGTATATGCACCGGGTGGTGGATTTGAAAGCCGATGGCGATACGGCCGGAATGGAGCGGGAGCGGCAAGAACTTTTGCATCGTTACGATCGGTTCATCCAAATTCTGCTTTACGGCATTTTGGCATAAATGCTTTATTTGACTTGACTGCTGGGCAAAAGTGGATATACTTATAGGTACAAAGCAGGAAATCGGGAGGTACGGCAAGTGTTTTACCAATACAGCGACGAACTGACCACCATTGAGCCGCAGGACCGAGACCCCAATTTGGTGTGTGCGGCATACATTACCTTGGCGGAGCTGGATGCCCATTATGAAAAGTTCGGCTTTAGTCCCTCTACTGTACAGCAGTGCAAGGAGGAGAACCGCTATTTTCGCTCCAATATTGAGGTGTACGACGATTACAGCTTTGGCACCTTAAAGATCACGGACGCGGCCAATGCCCGTGCCCGGGAGGACTGCCTGGCATTTTATGTTAAAAAGAATTTTTTGCTGCTGGTGGATATTAACGACGCGGACTGCTCCACCCGCAACAAATTTATCAGCGCCCTTCACCGGTTCAGTTGTGCCAATATTACGCTGGAAAAGCTGATCTATGCGTTCTTGGAAAGTTTGGTGTCCGGTGACAATAAGGCGCTGGAGGATACGGAATTTGAGATCAACCGGATGGAGGAGTATGTGCTTCAGGATAAGGCCGGTTCGGACTTCAACATGGAGTTGCTGCATAAGAAAAAGGAACTGTCCGTCTTGCGCAACTACTATGAGCAGCTAATTGACATCGGCGAGGCGCTGGAGGAGAATGAGAACGAGATCTTTGAGCGAGAGGATCTGCGGTACTTTAAGATCTTTACAGACAAGGCTGTGCGTCTGCGGGAGAATGTGGACCTGCTGCGAGACAGTATCGTTCATTTGCGAGATGCTTACCAGGCCTATCTGGACTTAAAGCTGAACGAGACCATGAAGCTGTTTACCGTGTTGACAGCCGTGTTTCTGCCGCTTACGGTGATCGTGGGCTGGTACGGCATGAATTTTCGCAATATGCCGGAGTTGACCTGGAAATATGGATATTTCAGTGTAATTGTGCTTTCTGCGCTTGTGGTTGGCGTGCTTGTAGCCGTCTTTAAGCGCAAAAAGTGGATGTAAATAAAAAGTGAGCATTAAGAAGCAGAAAGCGTGTATTTTATGGGAGAAAAGACGTTGAAAAAGCGAGTGGTTACGCCGGCCATGCTGCTGGTAACCATCGGAGTTGTGTATGGCGATATCGGCACATCGCCTATGTATGTGCTGAAGTCTATTATCGAAAATAACGGCGGTTTGCAAACGGTGAACCGTGCCTTTATCATCGGGTCGTTATCCTTGATTATTTGGACAGTAACCCTGATTACCACCGTGAAGTATGTAGTTGTTGCCATGAAGGCGGATAATAATGGTGAGGGCGGTATTTTTGCACTTTACAGCTTGGTCAAGAACTATGGCAAGTACTTAGTCATTCCGGCCATGTTAGGCGGTGCGGCGCTGCTGGCAGACGGTGTGCTCACGCCGGCCGTTACCATTACTACGGCCATTGAGGGCTTGCACAGCATTTCTGTTTTTGACCAACTGCTGAATAATGACCAAAATCGTGTCATCCTGATTACATTGATTATTATTTCTGTTTTGTTTGCCTGCCAAAAAGCCGGTACCAGTTTGCTGGGCAAAGCATTCGGCCCGATTATGTTGGTTTGGTTTCTGTTTTTAGGCATAACCGGCGTGGCGCATATCAGCGGTAACTTGTATATTTTGCAGGCGCTGAATCCCATTTATGCGGTGCGCATCTTGTTTAGTCCTTACAACAAAGCCGGCTTTATGATTTTGGGCAGCGTATTTTTGGCAACAACCGGTGCAGAAGCGCTGTATTCCGATATGGGCCATGTAGGAAAGCAGAATATTTATACCAGCTGGCCGTTCATCAAGGTGTGCTTGCTGCTGAACTATATGGGGCAAGGCGCCTGGATCCTTTCAAATAAAGACAATGCTGCGCTGCAGGCTATGGACGGTATGAATCCGTTCTTTCAAATGCTGCCGCCGCAAATGCGCCCCTTTGCGGTTATTTTGAGTACCGTTGCTGCCATTATTGCTTCGCAGGCGTTGATTACAGGCTCGTTTTCGCTGGTTTCAGAGGCGATTCGCCTGGATCTGATGCCGCATATGCAAATTACATATCCGTCTCAAACAAAAGGGCAGTTGTATATTCCGCTTGTGAATTCCGTTATGTGGGTGGGTTGCTGCGCGGTGGTCTTGCTGTTTCGGACGGCGACGCATATGGAAGCAGCCTACGGTTTGTCCATTACCGTGACCATGTTGATGACCACATTTTTGCTGACGGTTTATTTGTTTAAGAGAAGGAAACGCCGGATTGCCGCTGTGGTTATCGGTTTGGTATTTGCATTTATAGAGCTGTTCTTCTTTGTCTCCAGTTTAACCAAGTTCTTCAAGGGCGGCTATTTTGCCGTGCTGATCGCGGCAGCGCTGTTTATTGTTATGTTGTCTTGGTACTTGGGCACGCAGGTGGAGCGTATGCAGGGCGTGCCGTTGAAGATGCGGCAGTACTTGCCGACACTTCAGGCTTTGCGCCAGGATGCGTCTGTGCCGCAAATTTGTGAGAATTTGGTCTATATTACCAACAACAGTGATCCGGAGTATATGGATCGGGATATTCTATATTCCATCTTAGATAAGGGACCGAAGCGTGCCTCCGCTTACTGGTTTATCCACATTCAGGTGACGGATGAGCCGTTCACCTCAGACTATACGGTGGAATCCTACGGCACCGACTATGTGTTTTTTGTCACCATTCGGTTAGGCTTTAAGGTGCCCCAGCGCGTCAATGTGTATCTGCGTCAGATTATTTCAGATCTGGTGGCCACCGGCGCTCTGCCGCAACAGGTGCGGAAATATTCTATTTATGAAAACGCAACCACCGGCAGCTTTCGGTTCTATCACATTCGTAAAACCCTGGCGCCGGAAAGCGACATATCCCATTTGCAAAAGCTGGCTGTGCGCTTAAAGTACAGGATCAGAAAAATGGCAGGCTCGCCGGACAAATGGTACGGTCTGGAAAATTCAAACTTAGTGATTGAATATGTGCCGTTGTTTATTCGCAGCAAGCATTTTAATCCCTTTGTGCAAACAAAATAAGGCAAATAAAAAACGAACACCGTGCGGTGTTCGTTTTTTTATTTGCCTGTGTTTAGTCTTTCAGCAAAGAGCGGTACATACGGATATACTCGTTGGCAGACTTGCCCCAACTCATATCGCAGTTCAGCGCCCGCTGTACCAGCACCTTCCAGTCCTTGGGTTGGTTATAGACTTCCACTGCTCGGTAGATGGCGCCCAGCATATCGTAGGCGTCATAGGTCTTAAAGGTAAAGCCGTTGCCCTCGCCGTCACCGCTGTCGGTGATGGAGTCTTTCAGCCCGCCGGTCTCCCGCACGATGGGTATGGTGCCGTAGCGCAGCGCCACCATCTGGGACAGGCCGCAGGGCTCGCTTTTGCTGGGCATTAAGAACATATCCGCACCGGCGTAGATTTTGTGTGCCAGATCCGGCACAAAGCCCAGGGTCAGACCCACTTTGTCCGGATACTTGTCGTGCAACTCACGGAAGAAGCTCTCATACTGCCACTCGCCGCTGCCCAGTATCACATACTGCACATCCCGCTCCCACAGGCTCTTTTCCAGCACTGCCTGCATTAGGTCCACGCCCTTGTGCCCTACCAGGCGGGTAACGATACCGATAACAGGCACATCCGGCCGCACGGCCAAGCCCATTTTCTTTTGCAGTTCTTCTTTATTCTTGGCCTTGTTGGCAAAGTCTGCACTGCTGTAATTGGCCCAGATCATTTTATCCGTCTCCGGGTTGTACAGCTCGGTGTCAATACCGTTTAAGATGCCGCACAGCTTCCAGCTGCGTTGATTCAAAATGGGATCCAGCCCGTAACTGTACCAGGGATCCAGGATTTCTTTGGCGTAGGTGGGGGACACGGTGGTCACTTTATTGGCGCACTCAATGCCCGCCTTCATAAAGTTCACCAGTCCGTCGTAGAGAATTAGATTGTTGTCCTCCGGGGCGATGCCCAGCACATCCTCCAGCAGCTCGTCGCCGTACTTGCCCTGGTACTGAATGTTGTGAATGGTGAATACGGTTTTAATGTTTTCATACCCCATTCGGTTGGCATAATAGCAGCTGTAATACAGGGGCGTTAAGGCGCTTTGCCAGTCGTTGCAGTGAATAATGTCCGGCTTCCAGTCAATGGCGGGAATGATCTCCAGTACCGCACGGGCAAAGAACGCAAAGCGCTCTGCATCGTCATAATGGCCGTAAATACCGTCCCGCTTAAAGTAATACTGGTTATCCAGCAGATAGTAGATCACGCCGTTGTGCTTGGCCTCAAAAATACCGCAATACTGGCGGCGCCAGGCCACCGGCACGGAGATGGAGGTGATGAACTGCATTTGGTCCTTCAACTCCTGAGGAATGCTGTCATACAGGGGCATAACGACCCGGCAGCCGATCAGCCGCTTGCGCAGGGCGGCAGGCAGCGAGCCGGCCACATCGCCCAGCCCACCGGAGGCCATAAACGGCAGTGCCTCCGAGGCAACAAAAAGAACTTTCATAATATTTGCCTCCTTAAATTCTGGTTTTTTTGCTTAGGTACACCGGGAAGTTGGGCGCGCCGCTCAGCTCTACCGAGTGCTTAATGGATACATCTTTGTCTGCGATCACGCAGTTTACCTTAGCGCTGTCACCGATTACCGTGTCCTGCATCAGGATGGAGTCCTTGACCACGGCGCCCTTGCCGATCTTGACGCCCTTAAAGATAATGCAGTTCTCTACCGTGCCGTCAATGATGCAGCCGTCGGCCACCAAAGAGTTCTTGGTGGCGGAATCCGGGCCGTACAGGGAGGGCATATCGTCCCGCTCCTTGGTAGAAATGGGCTTGTTCGGATTAAACAGACGGCGGCGGCTCTCCTTCTCCAGCACCCGCATGGAGATGTCGTAATAGCTTTGCAGGGACTGAATGGTGCCCACAAAGCAGTCGCTGGCGTCATAAGCGTGGATCTTTAAGTGATCTACATTCTTCAGCAGCACATTGCGCTGGAAAGAAATTTCGTTTTTGCTGTGGGCGGCAGTGACCAAAGACTCAAACAGCGCCTTTTGCATCAGCACGATGTTGCAACTGTAAAAGACTTCGCCCCGGCCCTCCGGGCACAGGCTCATGCCGGTAATGTGGCCGTCCTCTGCCACCTGGTCAAACACCAAAACAGAGCCAACATGCGTGGGCATTTCACCGTGCACGCCGACAATGGTCACATCGGCGCCGCTTTGCTCGTGGGCGTCAAACAGCTTTTCGTAGTCCATATTCAGCACTTGGTTGCAGTCGCTCATCAGCACATAGTCCTGGTTGGACTGGTTCAGAAACTGAATGTTGCCGAAAATGGCGTCAATTCGGTTCCCCCACATGGTAGCGGAGTTAACGGAGAACGGTGGCAGCAGATACAGTCCGTCGTTCTTACGGCTCAGGTCCCAGGGCTTGCCGGTGCCTACATGATCCATCAGAGAGCGAAAGTTGGCATTGGTGATCACGCCGATCTTGGTAATGCCGCTCTCCACCATGTTGGACAGGGGAAAGTCAATGAGCCGGTAGCGGGAGCAGAAGGGCACGGAGCCCATGGTGCGCTGTGCCGTTAGGGTATCCAGCGCCTCCTCGTGAATATTGGCAAAGATAATGCCCAGTACAGATTTTCCGTTCATGCTTATACCTCCTCGCCGCTTTTGATCATTTCACCGGGTGCAATGTCCCTCTTGCCGGTGACGGTAGCGCCTGCACCGATAACGGCAATGCCCCAGTCTGCCGGGTTTTGCAGCTGCTCGGGAATTTCGCCGACCTTGGCGTCCGCCTGAATGACCGCGTTCTCGGCCACGATGGAATAATACACCTTGGCACCCTTTTCAATATGCGCGCCGGGCATCACCACGCTGTAACGCACATCGGCACCGGCCTCAATGGCCACATTGGAGGAGACCACGCTGTAATCCACATTGCCCTCAACCTCGCAGCCCTCGCTGATGGAACTGTTCTCCACCACCGCGCTTTTACCGATATAGTGGGGCGGCGCCATGGGGTTGCGGCTGTAAATACGCCAGCTTTTGTCGGACAGATCCAGATCCACATTGGGATTGATAATATCCAGGTTTGCCTCCCACAGGCTGTCAATGGTACCCACATCTTTCCAGTAGCCGGAGAAGGGATAGGCAAACAGCCGCTCGCCGGCGTTCAGCATGGCGGGAATCACATTCTTGCCAAAGTCGTTGGCAGAGTTGGGGTCTGCCTCGTCCAGCTCCAAGTACTGGCGCAGCTTGCTCCAGCTGAATACATACACGCCCATAGAGGCTTTGTTGCTCTTGGGCTGGGCCGGCTTCTCGGCAAATTCGTAAATACGGTCGTCCTCGTCGGTGGCCAGGATACCGAAGCGAGAGGCCTCCTCCCACGGCACCTCCAGCACAGCGATGGTACAGTCCGCATTGTGCTTTTTGTGGAAGTCGATCATCTTGGCATAGTTCATCTTGTAGATGTGGTCGCCGGAGAGCACCACTACATATTCCGGGTCGTACTTCTCAATGAAATTGATGTTTTGGTAAATGGCGTTCGCCGTGCCCTTATACCACTCGGCGCCGCCGATGGCCTCATAAGGGGAGAGAATATGTACGCCGCCGTTTTGGCGGTCCAGATCCCAGGGCTGACCGTTGCCCAGATAGTCGTTCAATTCCAGCGGCTGATATTGGGTCAGCACGCCAACGGTGTAAATACCGCTGTTGACGCAGTTGGATAGCGGAAAGTCGATGATGCGGTAGTTGCCGCCGTAGGGTACGGCAGGCTTGGCAATGTTCTTGGTGAGCACGCCCAGTCTGCTGCCCTGGCCGCCGGCCAGCAGCATTGCAACAACATTTGTTTTGTGTGCCATAGTGGTTCTCCTTACTTTATTTTTTCAAGATACAAGGCAGACAGTCCGCTGAGTTTCAGGCTGATGCTTTGCTCCATATTGTGCATAGGTATTTTTTTCGTTTTGTAGGTGCCGCACAGCCGGGGTTTGGTGCCACCGTATTTTTTCAGCGCTGTGTCCATGACCACTTTATAAGTGCCCTTTTCCGGCACTCCGATGCGGTAGTCCTCGTGATCGTTGGGGGTGAAGTTAAATATCGTGATCAGATCCTTGCCGTCTCGGTCTATGCGGCGGAAGGCGATCACCGAGTTGCTGTTGTCGTCGGAGCTGATCCACTGGAATCCCTCCCAGCTGTAATCAATCTGCCACAGCGCCGGGTGCGCGGTATAAAAGTGGTTCAGTTCCTTAGAGAAGGCTTGCAGCTGGCGGTGCTTTTCGTAATCCAGCAGCAGCCAGTCCAGTCCCTCTTTGTACGCCCATTCCTTGAATTGGCCGAATTCGCTGCCCATAAACAGCAGCTTCTTGCCCGGGTGGGCCATCATATAGGCAAAGAACAGACGCATACTGCTGAATTTATCGTCGTATTCGCCGGGCATTTTGCCGATTAGGGAGCACTTGCCGTGCACCACCTCGTCGTGGCTGATGGGCAGCACAAAGTTTTCGCTAAAGGCGTAGAAAAAGCTAAAGGTAATGCAGTCGTGGTTGCCCTTGCGGAACAGTGGATCCAGGCTCATATACCGGAGCATATCGTTCATCCAGCCCATATTCCACTTAAAGTTGAAGCCCAGGCCGCCTACATCCGGGGGCATGGTGATCATGGGCCAAGCAGTGGACTCCTCGGCGATCATCATCATGGACGGGTGGCGGGTGAGCACCGCACTGTTCAGCTGGCGGAAGAAGTCCACCGCCTCGTAGTTCTCGTTGCCGCCGTCCTTATTGGGGGTCCATTCTCCCGGCTCTCTGCCGTAATCCAGGTACAGCATACTGGCCACTGCGTCCACCCGAATACCGTCAAAGTGGAATAGATCGGCCCAGTACATGGCAGAGCTGATGAGAAAAGAACGCACTTCATTTTTGCCGTAGTCAAAGACCCGGGTGCCCCATTCCTTGTGCTCGCCTTTTTTCAGGTCGCTGTACTCGTAGGTGCAGTCCCCATCAAATGCGTACAGCCCGTGCGCGTCCTTGGGAAAGTGGGCGGGCACCCAGTCCAGGATCACGCCGATCCCCGCCTTGTGACAGGTGTCCATAAAGTACATTAAGTCCTCCGGTACCCCATAGCGTGAGGTGGGGGCAAAGTATCCGGTGACCTGATAGCCCCAGGAGCCGTCGAAGGGATATTCCATAATGGGCATCATCTCAATATGGGTGTAGCCCATATCCTTTACATAGGGCACCAGCGTGTCTGCCATTTCCCGGTAGGTCAGAAATGTGCCGTCCTCGTGCTGCTTCCAGGAGCCAAAGTGAATTTCATAAATATTCACCGGTTTGTCCAGCACAGAGACTTCTTTTTGCCGGGCAAACCAGTCGCTGTCCGTCCACTTGTAGCTGGGCAGGTCATAGACCTTGGAGGCGGTGCCCGGTCGGGTCTCTTGGTGCACGGCGTAGGGGTCCGCTTTCATCAGCAGGCGACCGTCCGCCGTTTGAATGGCGTATTTGTAGCAGTCATACTTGGAAACACCGTCCACCACCGCTTCCCAGATCTCCGGTGCAATAAGGGTCATAGGGTTGGCTGTTTCGGACCAATCGTTAAAGTCACCGGCCACAGCCACACCCACGGCGTGGGGCGCCCACACGCGAAAAGCGTAGGTGCCTTTTTTTATTTTATGAACACCGAAGAAACGGTATGCTTCATAGTTTTTGCCCTCGTGGAAGAGGTAGACCGGCAGCTGATATTCTTCTTTAAGTTGTTCCATTCTATCATCTCCCTTTTCAGTTCGGTTGTAGTCATCCTCATTTTACCACATCGGCACCGGTCAATCAAGGGATTTTCGTATAGTTTGTTACAAGAATTTGTAAAATTTGTCGCATTTTTGTGTATATTGTTACAAATCTTTAGGACTGTAAAGAATAGACAAAAATTTTTGTCCCCACAGGGCGCAACTGTGCACATTTTGTATTGAACCGAGGCGTATTTATATGGTATAATAACTCTTATCTAATGGGGGAACGGGAGCGGAAGATGAAGGACATCATTATTGCGTACCCGAACAAAGAGGTGGCACTGCGCCTGCGTGCCTTGCTGGTTGGCGAGGGGTTCCGGGTGTCGCATATTTGTGCCCTGGGTTCCAGCGCGTTGGGCGCTGCCGGTGAGAAAGACGCCGGCGTGATCATCTGTGCCTCTTTGCTGCGGGATATGGGTGCCGGTACTTTGGCAGAGCAGTTGCCTGCGGACTTTGATGTGGTAGCACTGTCGAAGAACGGCAAAACAGAATATATGGGCAACCTGATCACCCTGACCCTGCCCTTGGATCGGCAGGAGTTTTTGCAAACGGTGGCGGTGCTGGCCTCCAGCAAAAGCAGCTTTACCCGCCGTAAGGAGGCGGATGAGGATTTGATCTCCAATGCCAAGCTGGTGCTGATGAACACCCAGGATATGACGGAGTTGCAGGCCCACCGTTTTCTCCAAAAGGAGAGTATGCGCACCGGGCTGAAGATTACGGACCTGGCGCAAAAGATCATCAACGATTTTCGCTAACGAAAGGACGGCTTTCTGATGGAATTTACCAAGATGCACGGCTGCGGCAACGACTATATTTACTTTGACTGCACCCGGCAGCCCATGGACCGGGACCTGGCTTCTCAGCTGGCGGTGCGGCTCTCCGATCGGCACTTTGGCATCGGCGGCGACGGCATCATTCTCATTGAGAAGGGGCAGAACGCCGATTTTGAAATGGTGATGTACAATGCGGACGGCTCCCGGGGCGCTATGTGCGGCAACGGGATTCGCTGCGTGGCAAAATATGTGTACGACCACAAGCTGACGGACAAGACCACCGTGACCATTGCGTCCATGGGTGCGGTTAAGACCATTGACATTCAGGTGCAGGACGGCGTGGCCGTGGGCGCCAGTGTGGATATGGGTGCGCCGATTTTAGATCCGGCGGCCATTCCGGTGGTGACGGACTGCAAACCGCCGGTGGATGTACCCATTACCGTACACGACAAGGTGTATAAAATGACTTGTGTCTCGATGGGCAACCCTCACGCGGTGGTGTTTATTGACCACTCGCCCCGGGAGTTCCCGCTGGAGCAGGTGGGACCGCTGTTTGAGCACCATCCCTGCTTCCCGGATCGGACCAACACAGAGTTTGCCTTTGTACAGGACCGGCAGAATATTGAAATGCGGGTGTGGGAGCGCGGCTCCGGGGAGACTCTGGCCTGCGGCACCGGCGCCTGCGCCACC
>ERZ791603.177-NODE-177-length-59230-cov-13.413536_pt1 | contig 59230 bp, 73 predicted proteins | sample MGYA00509966_ERZ791603 | MGnify/ENA primary metagenome ERZ791603 (study PRJEB30046, sample SAMN00791931) | human gut metagenome | study: EMG produced TPA metagenomics assembly of the A metagenome-wide association study of gut microbiota in type 2...
ACCGTGTCTCAGTTCCAGTGTGGCCGATCAGCCTCTCAGCTCGGCTACCCATCGTTGGCTTGGTGGGCCGTTACCCCTCCAACTACCTAATGGGACGCGAACCCCTCTCAAAGCGATAAATCTTTGACCCCTTCATCATGCGGTGTTGTGGTCTCATGCGGTATTAGCAACAGTTTCCCGTTGTTATCCCCCTCTTTGAGTCAGGTTATTCACGCGTTACTCACCCGTTCGCCACTAAGTTAAAGGCCGAAACCCTTAACTCCGTTCGACTTGCATGTATTAAGCACGCCGCCAGCGTTCGTCCTGAGCCAGGATCAAACTCTTGAGTTAAAATCCTTTAAAAGCTCGCGCTTTTGCTCTTACTTCTTTTGCGTCTGTCTCGCGACTTCGTCATCCGACAGACCGCCGGTCGTCTCAAAATTACTTTTGTTTGTTTGCGCTTGATCTGCTCTCTCGAGCATCTCTTCTTGGTTCACTATACGGTTTTCAAGGAACATCCGGTTCCCGAACTTCCGTCCTCTCACCGGGCTGCCTTCCCCTCGACTCGCTCGCGCTGCTCACTTCCGTTCGCACCCCTCGGCTCTCACCTCGGTTTCGCTCGCTTGTCTCTCTCGTCCGACAGCTTTGCTATTATACCTCCCCCGCAAGCTTTTGTCAACACCTTTTTCCATTTTTCTTTCCGTCCCTTTTTACGCCGCATTGCCTTCTGTATTGTTCATACCCCTCCCGAAATGCTACAATTCCCTTTCGACGTTTATAACCCCTTTTTGCCCTCTTTCCGTTCATTATATCAAAAAGTATATTCGCAATTTCCGCTTTTTTTTGCAAATTCGGCACAGTCGGCAGCCGCAGAAATAGCTCCTTTTCGGTCGATGCGGGCGCTTCTGCGGCAGCTTTCGGCGCCGATGCCCATCCCTTTAATTTGCCGACTGTTTCCCGCCTACTTATAGAAAGTATTTCCGCCGATGAACTCCCTCAGTATTGAAGTCGGGGGTATTTCATCATCAACTTCCGCTTCGGCAAAGTAATTGAGGAACTTAACGATGCTCCTCGCGGCACAGTAATGCACACTGTCCGGCGGAACGGCCTCCAACAGCGGGTAAACGAATCGTTTCAGGACGGCAACTTCATAATGAAGAGTTGTGTTCAATATCCTGTCGGCGTTTTCCTGATAAGGGAAAATCCAGTGTGCTTCGCCGCGGCGAACGCTTGCCCACATTCCGAGTGTGTGTTCCATGCTTGCATTGCGCGTTTCATAATCGCGGACAAGGCGGCGAAGCAGGCGCAGATCCGTCGTGCGGATGCGGTTATGATCATCAAGATTCAGCGTTGTAAGCGCAGAAACATATATTCTAAAAACAGAATTTGGATCGCAGCTGCCGAGCATGAGCGGATTGAGGGCGTGGATGCCTTCTATTATGAGCGGTTGATCGCGATGAAGCTTCAGCACCTTGCCTTGTTTCTCACGCTTGCCTGTTTTGAAATTAAACAGCGGAATTTCCGCCTCGCAGCCGTCAAGCAGAAGCGCAAGATCCCCGTTGAAGCGCGGAATATCCAAAGTGTTGATGTGCTCAAGATCCATTTCACCGTTTGTATCGCGCGGAATTCTGTCGCGGTCGATATAGTAATCATCCAGCGACAGCATGACCGGATCCAGTCCGTCGGCGCGCAGTTGGGTTGCGATCCTGTTTGCGGAAGTCGTTTTTCCAGAAGACGACGGTCCGGCAAGCATAACGGCTTTTGCACGGCGGGCAATAATCTCATCCGCAACCCGCGCATAAGTCTTTTCATGCAAAGCTTCATTAACCCGAATCAACTCGCGAACGGTTCCGTTTTCAACACGCCGGTTAAGGTCAACCGCATTTGCAACATGCATAAGCCGCCCCCAGCGGTCGCTCTCGGCGAAAACCGCAAGCAATTTCGGACTGTTTTCATATTTTGCGGGAACGGCGGGATCGTCTTTTGAAGGAAGCAGCATAACAATTGCCTCCGGAAGCGTATGCAGTTCAAAAACATGAACATAATCCGTTGACGGAGCCATCTCGCCGTAAAAATAATCCATGTAATCGCTGTAAGCCGGGCAGGAATACACATCAAAATAGCTGAACCGTCGGCAGCGAAGCAGCTCTGCCTTATCCTGCTGTCCGTCCTTTGTGTAAAACTCGATCGCATCGCGGACATCAAGCCTTCGCCGAACAAACGGATATGCCGCCGCTGTTATCCGTTTCATTTCGCTGCGGAGCAAATCGGTATCCGCCTCGTTCAGCGGCGCACCCGTCCCCGCCTTCTCTACAGTAATGTAAAGTCCGTCGCCCGCCGAGTAACGAGTCACAAGCCTTGCGCCCGGAAAGAGTTTTCGAACGGCAATAATAAGAACGAATTGCAGCGTGCGTTCATAAACGCGGCGCCCCTCATCATCGCCATATCGCAGCAGCCGTATGCTGCATTCGCGCTTGGGTGTGTAATTCAGATTGAAGACCTCTCCCCCTATCATAGCCGCAACAGGTTTTTCCGCTGGGTTTGAAAAGTCCGTTCCCGCTCGGCGAAGTGCACAAAGAATGCTTTCGCCTGCTGTAATATCTATGTTTTTTCCCTCAACAGCAACATTCATCCTGTTCAATTCCTTTCACTTTTATTGTCCTCGCCTTTATCGCTCGAAAGCCGTCAATTAAGCGCGGTGTAAATATATTGTAATCGTTTCGGCGGCGGATTACAATCGCCGAACGAGTGAATTTGAGACATTTTTTAAATATATTTTGGCTTTTGGCAAAAAACACGCCTCCGAAGTGTTGACAAGCGGAAGAAAAGTTGATAGAATATTTAAACGTCAGCGGGCAGGATACACGGTATGCGCCTGTAGCTCAGCAGGATAGAGCAACGGCCTTCTAAGCCGTAGGTCCCGGGTTCGAATCCCTGCAGGCGCGCCAATCTTCTTTTTGGCGGCGTTGTTTGACAAGCTAATATGGTGGGTGTAGTTCAGTTGGCTAGAGCGCCAGATTGTGGCTCTGGAGGTCGTGGGTTCGAGCCCCACCACTCACCCCATTTTCATCAAAACCCCTGGGATTATCATTGGGGTGTCGCCAAGAGGTTAAGGCACGGGACTTTGACTCCCGCACCGTAGGTTCAAATCCTGCCACCCCAGCCAGATTTGACCCGTTAGCTCAGTCGGTAGAGCACTTGACTTTTAATCAAGGTGTCCGGAGTTCGAATCTCCGACGGGTCACCATTTTTGCATTTGCGGCGCAAATTGCGGGCGTGGCGGAATTGGCAGACGCGCTGGATTTAGGTTCCAGTGCCGCACAGGCGTATGAGTTCAAATCTCTTCGCCCGCACCAAAAACAGAATATCATGCGGGTATAGTGTAATGGTAACACATTAGCCTTCCAAGCTGAGATAGAGGGTTCGAGTCCCTTTACCCGCTCCAGAAAAAGCAGTCCTTTGGACTGCTTTTTCAGTGAAATAAATCCTTGCGGATTTGTGAAATATGCTGAAGCATGTGAAATATGGCTTCGCCATGTGAAATGCGCTGCGGCGCGTGGGGATTTATTTCATTTCACTTGATGGGAAACATCAAATTTCACAACGCCCGGTAGGGCATTATTTCACATTCGAAGAATATTTCACTTTTAATATGCTGTTCATTATGTTATAAAGTATATAGGAGAAAGGGGTATTTTATGGCAGCTTCAAAACTTAGAATACGCTCTACTGATTTTGCGGTCAGGATTATAAAACTGTGTGAGAGCATAAAAGGGCATTATTCTCTTGTAAATCAGATGGAACGAGCAGCGACAAGTATGGAGCGAGTATAAGAGAAGCAAACTACGCCCATGGCAAAGCGGATTTTATAGCGAAACTGCAAATAGCGTTAAAAGAATGTTATGAAACAGAGTATTGGCTTGAACTTTTTGTAAAAGCTGATATTATTGGCCGCGAAGAGGCAACTGACATATATAATGATTGCGGCTCGATTCGCCGAATGCTTATAGCATCTATAAATACAGCTAAAGAAAATAACTAACGGATATTATAAGCATAACGCGCTGGCATATGAGGACGTAAATGAAGAAACCGCGCGCTGGCTTATCGAATACGGAATATAGAAAGGAGCGCACCATGCAGCACATTGACGAAGAAATGATGAATACTCAGCTGAGGGAGCTGAAGCCGTTTATAAATGAAGAAGGACAGCTTACGAGTTATCCCGCAAAATATAAGAAAAAGCTTATGGCGCTGAGGTACTTGGCAGATAAGATAGATACGGGCCGCGAATATAGCGAGCCGGAGATAAATTCGCTTATAAACTCGCTGCACACGTTCGGCGATCAGGCCACGCTAAGGCGTGAACTTATAAACAAACGCCTGCTTTTCCGCAGCACGGATTGCAGCCGATACTGGGCGGAGGAAAACGACGATACTTTCGAAGCTTTTATGCAGCGGTTTATATAAAGTATGAAGAGCATTGATAAATACAGGGGATGCCTTATAGGCGGCGCGGCAGGCGATGCGCTGGGGTACGCAGTTGAATTCCTTTCCGAAGGAATGATATTCAGCCGCTACGGCGAAAGCGGCATTACGGAATATGAGCTTACGAATGGCGTTGCACAGATATCGGACGATACGCAGATGAGCCTATTTACGGCGAACGGGCTGCTGTATGCGGCGGCGTGATGCAATGACGGAAAACTTTGCGGGCTGCATTGAACTGTGCTATAAGGATTGGCTCAAAACGCAGAGTGAAAGCTTTCCCGTGGATACAGAAAAATGCTGCTCGTGGCTTGTGAACGAGCAGCGGCTTTTCAGCCGCCGTGCGCCGGGAGTAACGTGCATGTCCGCGCTTTCGGCGAAAAAATGCGGCACCATGGCGGAACCGATAAACGACAGCAAGGGCTGCGGCGGCGTGATGCGCGTGGCGCCTATAGGGCTTTACTTTGAAGAAGGCAGCATGCCTTTGGACGAGATAGACCGCATTGGCGCGGAAGCTGCCGCGCTGACGCATGGGCATGAGTTGGGCTATATTCCGGCTGCGGCGCTGGTGCATGTTATAAGCCTTGCCGCGCATAACGACGGAATAGCTCTGCTTGACGCCGTGCTCGATATGCGGCGGGCCATAAGCAGGCAGTTTGCGAATGCGGAGCATATAGGAGAGTTGCTGGAACTGATAGACAGGGCCATCGAGTTGTCACAGGCGGATGTGGATGACAATGAGGCTATACACGCCTTGTGCGAAGGCTGGGTAGGTGATGAGGCGCTTGCCATTGCGCTTTACTGCGCGCTGAAGCATTCGCACGATTTTGACCGGGCGATAATTGCCGCCGTAAATCACAAAGGCGACAGCGACTCTACCGGAGCGATCACCGGAAACATACTGGGTGCGCATCTCGGCCTTGGCAAAATACCGCAAAAATATACGGATAAGCTTGAACTGAAGGATGTTATACTTGAAATAGCGGACGATTTATATAACGGCTGCCGCGATGATACATGGAATAGCAAATACATAGCCCATTCTTATAATAAAAATTGACCGAATGCCCCGCTGCTGAGCGAGGCAAAAATATTTCAAAAAAACTTCTTTACTTTATCGCGCTGATGTGTTACCATACAGAAGCGTCAAGCAAGGCGCCTGAAACAGTATTACATTTTTGTGGAGGATAAACAACATGACTACCATTAAAAGAACGCTTTGCGCCGTGCTTGCGGCGGCGATGCTCGTGCTGCTTTTCGGCTGCGCGAACGATGCATCAGTACCCGCGCCAACTGCCGGCGCCTATGCCACGGCACCCGCGGAGACGGCGAATGCCGAAGCTGATTTTACGCTGAAGCTTGGCTTTGACGCTGAGTTCCCGCCTTACGGCTATCTTGACGAAAATGGCGAATATGCCGGATTTGATATAGACATGGCCAAGGAGCTTTGTTCGCGGCTCGGCTGGGGATTGCAGCTTGTTCCCATAAACTGGGATTCGAAGGATTTTGAACTTGAAAGCGGCGCGATAGACTGCATATGGAACGGCTTCACCATGAACGGGCGTGAGGAGCTTTACACATGGTCCGATGCGTATATGGATAATTCGCAGGTATTTATTGTTAAGAGCGACAGCGGCATAACCGATAAGGCGGGCCTTGCCGGCAAAACCGTTGCCGTGCAAAAGGAAAGCAGCGCGCTGAAGGCGCTTGAGGGCGAAGAAAACGCGGAACTGCTGGCATCGTTTAAGCAGCTTGTGCAGCTCCAGGATTACAACACGGCGTTTATGGAGCTGGAAAGCGGCGCGGCGGACGCGATAGCAATGGACATAGGCGTTGCCAAATATCAAATCCGGGGCAAGGAAAGCGAGTATACCATACTTGACGAAGCCATACAGTCCGAGCAGTACGCGATAGGTTTCTATCTTGGCAATAGCGAACTGAGGGACAAGGTCCAAGCCGAGCTTGATAAGATGGCGGCGGACGGCACGTTTGCCAAAATAAGCGAAAACTGGTTCGGCTACGACGTTTGCATACTGGGCGAATGAGTATACAGGATATGATAGCCCAACTTGGGCAAGGGATGCTGACAAGCGTGCTTATATACGCGCTTACGCTTATAGGGGCGGTGCCGCTCGCGCTGCCCCTTGCGCTTGCCCGCGGGGGAAGGAGCAAGATAGCGCGCCTGCTAACGGGCGCGTATATATCGTTTATGCGCGGCACGCCGCTTATGCTGCAGCTTATTGCGGTGTATTTCGGGCCATGGTACCTTTTCAGGATAAGGATAAGCGACGGATACAGATTTTATGCCGTTATAATAGCGTTTGTGCTGAACTATGCCGCGTATTTTGCGGAGATATACCGCGCGGGAATAGCCGCCGTGCCTAAGGGACAGCGCGAGGCCGCGGCCGTGCTGGGATATACCAATGCGCAGGCGTTTTTCCGCATAGTGCTGCCGCAGGTGATAAAGCATATACTTCCGCCTATGGCAAACGAGTTTATAACGCTTATAAAGGATACTTCGCTGGCGTTTGCTATAGGCGTGATGGAAATGTTCACCCTTGCAAAGCAAATATCCAGCGCGCAGCGCAGCATGGCGCCGCTGATAGCCGCGGCGGTGTTCTACTATGTGTTTAACGCGATAGTGGCGTTCATTATGGGGCGGGCCGAAAAGCGGCTGGATTATTACAGGTGATGCAATGGGAATCTTAAACATAGAAAACGTTAGCAAAAGCTTCGGCAGCCGCAGGGTGCTCGATTCGGTGTCATTAAGCCTTGAACGGGGAGAAACGCTTGCGCTTATAGGTCCATCCGGAGAGGGCAAATCCACGCTGCTGCGCATTTGCGCTCTGCTTGAGCGCGCGGACAGCGGCGCGGTGGAATACGATGGGCTGTATGCCTGCAAGGCTGGGCGCTATGCGGGTAAGGCGGAGCTTGCGGCGTGCAGGGCGCGGCTTGGTATGGTGTTTCAAAGCTTTGAACTGTTTCCGCACAGGAGCGTTATTCAAAATATATGCGATGCGCCTGTGGTTGTGCAGCACAGGGATGCTGACGAGGTGCGGCAGGAGGGCAGCGCATTGCTTGCGCGCGTCGGCCTTGCGGGAAGGGAGGACGCCATGCCGTATCAGCTAAGCGGCGGCGAAAAGCAGCGCGTGTGCATAGCAAGGGCGCTGTGCATGCATCCGGAAATACTGCTTTTTGATGAGCCTACAAGCGCGCTCGATCCGCAAAGCACGCTGGACGTGCTGAACATAATACGCTCGCTTAAAAGCGACGGCATAAGCATGATGATTGTTACTCACGAGATGGCCTTTGCCAAAGGCGCGGCGGACAAGATAGCGTTCCTATACGGCGGCAGGATAGCGGAAATAGGCACGGGCGAATATATGTTTGGCAAAAGCACATCAAAAGAGCTTGAAAAATTCTTGACGGGCGGCAAGGCATGATATAATATGGATGTATGATATTCTGTTGCCGGAGGGGCCGAAGATGTACGAAAGCAAGATTAAGAGCGAGGCGATGGATAAGCTGTTCGCGGCGGTGGCGCGGCTTGAAAACGAAGAAGAATGCTATCGCTTCTTTGAAGATCTTTGCACTATAAATGAGCTGCAGGCCATGGCGCAGCGCTACGAGGTGGCGCGAATGCTCAAAAAGGGCGATACATATATTGCCGTTGCCGAAAAAACCGGCGCATCCAGCGCGACAATATCGCGCGTGAACCGCTGCCTGTTATACGGCGCGAAGGGATATAACATAGCCATAGAGCGCGAAAACGCTGAAAAATAAGCTTTTTTTGAAACACTATGAGAGGGCATTGATACCTCTCTTTTTTATGCACAAAATTAGGAACGACTAATATATAAACATATGTTTATATTTTTGCTTTTGACTGTTGACAACGGCCTATAACGGTATTATCATATAAACATACTTTTATATTACACCTTTCGAGTGGGATATAAAAGACGAAAGGAGAACGCGATGGACAGCGAAACAAAAAGCCTTGTTTGTACCACGGAACATGTTGACCCGGTACATGAAGCAAAAATACTCAGCATGATACCCGATGAGGATACGGCGCTTGACGCATCGGAATTGTTTACCCAGCTTTCAAGCTCCACAAGGATAAGGCTTCTGTGCATATTGGCCATTGAGGAAATGTGCGTATGCGAATTGGCGGATATGCTTAAAATGAGCCAGCCCTCCATTTCACATCACCTTAGATTGCTTAGGCAGAGCGGCGTAGTGAAATACAAAAAGAGCGGCAAGCGCGTTATCTATTACATAACTGATACTCAGGCGGGAACATTGGCCCGCTCAATAGTAAAGGATTTAATGAAGGAGGAAGGAAAGGATGAGTAAGGACGTAAAGCACGAACACGAGCATGAACATGAACACGGCTGCTGCTGCGGCCATGGCCACGAACATGAACATGAACACGAGCATGAGCATGACTGCTGCTGCGGTCACGACCATGAACATGAGCATGAGCATCATCATCACGACCATGATCACGATTGCTGCCATGATCATAGCTGTGGCTGCGGATGCGGCTGCGGGCACGACCATGCGCACAGCACGGACGATATAAAGAAGGACATAATATTTATTGTTACAAGCGCCGTGCTTACGCTTGTGGGCGTATTGTTCTTAGAAGGAATAGCAAAGACGATAGTGCTGCTGGCGGCATATTTGATAGTTGGCGGGGAAATACTTTGGAATGCGCTTAATGGACTGCTCCACGGCAACATAGTTGATGAAAACGTGCTTATGAGCGTTGCCACTATTGGCGCAATAGCGCTTGGCGATTACGGCGAAGGCGTAATGGTAATGCTGCTTTACAGGATAGGCGAGCTGCTGCAGGGCATAGCCGTGGGCCGTTCACAGAGTTCCATCAAAGAAGTGCTTGACCTTAGGCCCGATACCGTAAGGCTTGAAGAAAACGGGGAGTTCGTTGTTAAGCATGCGGAGGAAGCCAAGGCAGGCGACAGATACGAAATACTGCCGGGCGACAGGATACCGCTTGACGGCACCGTTGTTGAGGGCGAAAGCTTCGTTGACCTTTCCGCAATAACCGGCGAATCCGTTCCCGTGCACGTTGCGGCGGGCGATGAGCTTGTATCGGGCGGCATAAACAAATCGGGGCGATTGGTTGCCGTTGCCCTGCGCGAAGCCGGCGAATCAACCGCCAGCAGGATAATTCGCGCCGTTGAGGAAGCATCCGAATCCAAGCCCCGCATGGAGAACTTTATAACCCGCTTCGCCCGCGTATATACCCCCGCCGTAATGGTGCTTACGCTGCTTGTGGCTGTAATACCCCCGCTTATGGGCCTTGGCGAATGGAAGGAATGGATACACCGCGGTCTGCTCCTGCTGGTTATCTCATGCCCCTGCGCGCTGGTGCTCAGCGTACCGCTCACGTTCTTTGCGGGCCTTGCAAGGCAATCTTCAAACGGCGTTATGCTCAAGGCTGCCAACGTTATGGAAATGCTGTGCGGAGTGAAGGCCGTTGCGCTTGACAAGACCGGCACCATCACACGCGGCAACTTCGTTGTTGCCAAGGCGGACTGCGAGGACGGCTTTGAAGAAGCAGAACTTATCGAGCTTGCCGCTGCGCTTGAGGCGAAGAGCACGCACCCCATAGCCCACGCAATAGTTTCCGCTGCAAACGGCGCATATGCTGCCGACAGCATGGAGGAGGTTGCAGGCTGCGGCGTAAAGGGCAGCGTGAACGGCAAAACCGTGCTTGCGGGCAACAGCAAGCATATGAAGAAGGAGAACATAAGCTATCGTGAGCATGCCGAGCGCGGCACCACCGTATATGTTGCGGTGGACGGCAAATACGCCGGCTGCATAGTGATAGACGATACCATAAAGCCGCAGAGCAAGGAAGCGGTTGCCATGATGAAGAAGCATGGACTGGACGTTGAGCTGCTCACAGGCGACAATCAGGCGAGCGCCGCTGCTGTGGCAAAGGAAGTTGGCATAGAAAACGTGCATGCTTCGCTCATGCCGGGCGATAAGCTGGATACCCTTAAAAAGATACGCGCGGAGCATGGCCCCGTTGCCTTCGTGGGGGACGGTATAAACGATTCCGTGGTGCTTTCGGGTGCTGACGTGGGCTGTGCAATGGGCGTCGGCGGCACCGATGCGGCAGTTGAGGCGGCGGACATGGTAATAATGGGCGATGAACTTACCGCCCTGCCCAAGGCCATAGACGTATCAAAGCGCACAATGCTTATTGCAAAGGAAAACGTTGTGTTCGCGCTTGCAATAAAGCTTATAGTGATGATACTTGGCATAACCGGCCATGCGGAAATGTGGATGGCGGTATTTGCGGACGTTGGCGCGGCGCTGATATGCGTACTCAATGCGGTAAGGCTGCTGCCCGCTAAGAAGGCCGCCAAATAATCACAGGAGCAAAAAAGCCAAAACTGTGATAGAATAAAAATAGAATAACGATTTAAACGGAGGTACCGCGCAAATGGAAACAGCTTATGATATGCTTGCTTCGCTGGCGCGGTATCTTTTTGTGCTGATAATGCTGTTCATAATAGCGGCATCCGCTGTGCTGAGCGCAAAGGAAGGGCGAATGATGCGCCGAGCAAAGCGCATTGCACGCACAAACATACGCTGCATAAAGATAATCGAGCCCAATGAAATGATGGGCAGGCGGTTTTATATAAACGGCGAATGTACGATAGGCAGCGGCGATAACAACGACATTGTTATAGGCTCCTGCGGCCTTTCCCGCGCGCATGCAAGGCTGTTTGACCATAAGGGAACGGTGTGCATAAGCGTGAAGCGCAAAAGATTCTTTTTAATAAACGAAACGCAGCAGCACAGCCGCACGGTTGAGCTTGAACCCGGCGACAGGGTGCGCATAATGGACGCGGAGTTCGTGTGCATAGGCGCGGGCGGAGAGGAGGAAGGCAATGCTCAAATTTAGGCGTGTCGGCGCGGCAAAGGTGCTGCTGGCCGTGCTTATATTCGTTATGGCGGCATTTATATTGCTCTCCTTCTCAAAAGAGAAGTTTGATGCGCGCGCGCTTTTGTTCATGGCGCTTACAATGCTGCTCATAATGGTTCAGCACATGCTGCTGTGCTTCATTTTGCCAAATGGGGACAGGCTTACGGGCGTGCTCGTGGGCTTCCTTATGGGCATAGGCCTTGTCATGCAATATAGGCTTAATGCGGATACGGCACTGAGGCAGCTTATATTCTCCTGCTTTGGGCTTGCGGCGATGGTGATAATGCTTATGCTTATGAAAAAGCCGATAGTGCTGATGTATCTTAGAATACCGGCGGCAATAATAAGTCTTGGTATACTTGGCGCGCTTATGTTCGTGGGTAAGGAATCGGGCGGCGCGGTGAACTGGATAAGCATAGGCGGGATACTGTTCCAGCCTTCGGAATTTGTTAAGATAGCAATGATAATAGTGCTCGCGGGGGCGATGAGCGAGCGGACAAGCTTGCGGGAGCTGATAGTGCCAACGCTGTTTGCCGTGGCCGTATGCGCGCTGCTTGTGCTTCAGCGGGACCTTGGCGCGGCCATGCTTATGGCAATGGTATATATGCTCATGTTTTATGCCGCCACGTGTAAGCTCGGCACAACGCTCCTTGGCGCGGCTGCGTGCGGAGTCGGCGCGGTTGCAAGCTATTATTTATTTGACCATGTTAAGCGGCGCGTTGCCGTTTGGCGCGATCCTTGGGCAACGTATTCAACAAGCGGCTATCAAATCGCGCAGGGGCTTATGGCAATAGCATCCGGCGGGCTGCTCGGCATGGGGCTGGGGCTTGGGTCGCCAAAGCTTATACCGGCGTACAGGACGGACTATATATTTGCCGTGATATGCGAAGAATTCGGCATTGTTTTCGGCATTGGAATAATTGCTATATATCTTATAATAGTGATACGCGGCTGCATGGCTGCGCTTAACGTTAAAAACAGGTTCGTCAGCCTTTGCGCGTTCGGTGCAAGCGCACTGATAGCCGTGCAGGCGTTTATAATAATAGGCGGGGTGATAAAGCTAATCCCGCTGACAGGCATAACAATGCCGTTTGTGAGCTACGGCGGAAGCTCGCTTATAGCGTTCATGATGCTGCACGGAATAATACAGGCCGCGTCGGACATAGGCGCGGGCGAGCTTGAACGCGCGCTTGAGGCGGACGAGGATGAAGGAGAAAGCGGGGAGGACGACACATGACGCGGAATAAAAACGGCGGCATAAAGGCTATGCTTGCGGTATTCATAGCAATGTTCGTGCTGCTTGCGGGATATCTTGTATATATTATTGATGTTTACGGGGCGTATTGGTTCGCAAGCCCGTATAACACCCGCGTTGCAAAGCAAAAAAGCGCCGTTATAGCCGGGAGCATAAGCGACAGACGCGGCGTAACGCTTGCCGAAAGCGATTCCGACGGCGCGCGGCATTACAGCACGAATGACGAAATAAGGCTTTCCTGTGCCCATGCCGTTGGGGACAGCAGCAATCAAACGCTCGGCGCGCAGGCGCTGCTTTCAAAATATTTGCTTGGGTTTGAGCAGAAAACCGGGGACAGGCTGAGCTATCTGTTTTCCGATGAAAAACGGCATGGCGATAACGTAAGCCTTACCATAGACGCGCAGCTTAACCGCTATGCATACGGCTTGTTTGAATCCCATGCGGGCGCGGTGATTGTTATGAATTACAAAACCGGAGAGGTGCTTTGCATGACCGGCGCTCCCGCGTTTGACCCTGAAAAGATGGAAGCGTATCTTTCCGGCGATGAACCGCTTGAAGATGGGGCGATGGTCAACCGCGCCACAATGGGACGCTATACACCGGGGTCAACGTTTAAGCTGATAACGGCAGTGGCAGCGCTGAGATATTTGCCGGATGCAGAAAACCGCGTATTCGTGTGTGACGGACCGCTTGCCTTTGACGCGGCAAGCGGAAAGCAGGTAAGCTTGGCGGAAGCGGTGGACGCGGACGGGAATGTTAAGGAGGGCTATGCGCTGCTGAAGGACTTTGAGGATGAGGTGCATGGCGAAATAACGCTGAGCGAAGCGATAAAGCATTCATGCAACCATACGTTTGCATGCATAGCGCTGGAGATTGGCGCGGACAGGCTGACGAAAACGGCCGAATCGCTCGGCATCGGCGGGGAATACGCATTCAGCGAGCTTGTGGCATACTGCGGCAGCATGGAAAAGCCTACTACGGATTTTGAACTTGCGTGGAGCGGCGTTGGTCAGCATAAGGACATAATTACGCCCGTACAGCTATGTATGCTTACCGCGGGAATAGCCAACGGAGGCGTGGCAATGGAGCCGAAAATATGCCTGAGCGTGAGCGATAAAGCGGGCAATATACAAAAAAGGCTGACGAGCGAAGAATATAAGGAACTGTTCCGCGGCAACGAGGCGGAGTTTCTGGCGGAAGCCATGCGCGGCGTTGTTACAGGCGGCACGGGCAAAAACGCCGCAGTAGACGGGCTGAGCGTATGCGGAAAGACCGGCACGGCGGAGGTTTCGTCCTCCGGCAAATTTAAGCCGCATGCGTGGTTCACGGGCTTTGTTGCGGATGCGGCGCATCCATACGCCATAACGGTGATAATAGAAAACGGCGGCGGGGGAGGGAAAATAGCCGCTCCCGTGGCCGCCGCCATAATAGAAAAAATGATGGAGCTCGGCTACTGAGCCGAACCCTTCGCGTAATACGCAAGCAGCAGATCTACCATCATGCCGTAGCTTTTTACGCCGTTTTCCTGCTTGTTGAACTTCAAGTAATTATCGTTCATGCTATCTACGGCTTCCTCTATGGGGCCTTCGAAGCTGTCCCAATAGGCGTTGTAATCCCTAAGGTCGCGCAGCATGCCTTCGCTGTAATATTCGCTTACAAGCCGGCGGTAAAGCTCCGCATCGCTTGCGTAAAGCTGATTTGCGCAGTTTATAAGCGCAAGCATTGTGCCGGAATAGCGCACGGACGCATCAAGCGAATAGGTGCAGGCAAGATAGCTTACGAAATTGGCCTCATCCTCCCGCGCCACGCCAAGATAATGCGCCGTTTCATGCGCGGCGGAGGATGCTATAAGCAGCGCCGGCTGGTTGATGTTAACGTTCGCTTCGGCAAAATACGGTATGTATATTCCCGCTATGCCGCCGTAGGACATGGCGACGGACGCTTTAACTCCCTTTGCGGGGTATACCGTGCCGGAAAAAATCGAATAGTCCGCGCCGAGCAGCCTATATGCCGCGGGTATTTTGCTGAATTCCGCAGCGCTGTCCTTTTCAAGCGCGAATACGCCGTTTTCATCCTCCTTAAGGCCGCTCCTCAGCGCATTTGCGGAAGCTGCAAGCCGCCTGCACAGCGCGTCAAGCTCCTCCACGGGCCTTTGCTCAAGCGTAAGATTCATGCGCCTATAAAGCGAAGGCCGCATATAGTTAAAGCCCCAGTCAATATAGAACAGCGCAAACATAAAGGACGCGAATACGCATACGCCCATAATGAAGCTCATCAGCTGCGCAAAGCGAAGCCTGCCGGAAAAAAGCTTGACTATGAACACGATAACGAGCACTATCGCCGCCACTATAAGCCCAAGCACCACGCATTCGGATATTGATACGCCTCGCGCAAGCGAGGTTATATACCCAAGCGCGCGGCTGATGTAAGGATACAGCGGGGCGCTGTATACGTTCTCCGTAGTGTCCGGATATTTTGCGGCAAGTATGCCTATACCGTAGAAGGCCGGAATAAGCAGCAGCCACGGCAGCTTTTTGAAAAACGGTTTCCATTCGCCCGCGTAGGGGCTTTTTCTCTTAGCTTTATCCATGCGGATATTATACCACGCATCAATGCCGCGTAAATGTTAAATTTTGCTGTTATTTTGGCCTATAAAGCTCAATAAGCCTCTGCATATCGGCTTCCTTTGGGGATTCTATCATGGTGGTTACGTTGACTCCGGTTTCGCCTTCGGGGAAAAGATAAAGCGTGGGACCTAACCTAAGCGTATTGTCGTATACCGCGGCATGAAGCAGCGCATACGGCAAATAACCCTCCGCATATGCAAAAAGGCTTGCTTCGCCCCATGCGCAGCCTATTGCATCGGCAAAAAGCTTATTGGGCAGCAGCGGAATATCATTCAAATATGCAAAGCCGAGCGAATCAGTATAGGCAGATGCTTCGCATTCCGCGACTACGACATACGCGCCCGCTATAGGCTCCATTGTATATGCGTTCACGGTCTGCACGCGCAGACTGCCGCGCCGTATGCCGTTGGCTGCTGACAGCGCCGCTATAAGCAGCGCTATTGATGCAATAATTATAATTAAAATGCGTTTATCCTTCATGGCATAAAATATGATGAGCATGGGGCAGAATATGTGTTATAATTAACCAATCATTAGAAAGATGAGGAGGATCAGGCATGGAAGCATATAAGGACAAAGCATGGCAGCGCAGCATGAAGCTGCGGCTGGACATAAACTGCATGATGGCCGATTTTGTGGGCGAACATGGCTTGAGCATGGCGGATATAGAAAAAAACAGCGCACAGTATAAAAGGGCAGCCGAAAGCATGGCCGCAAAGCGCGCGAACATGAAATGGCGCGAACTGCCGCATAACCAGGCGGAAGTGGTGGCGCGCATAAAGACGGTCGCCGAAAGGGTGCGGAACGAATACGAAGCGTTCGTGGTGCTGGGCATAGGCGGCAGCGCGCTCGGCCCCATAGCCGTGCAGCAAGCGCTCAGCCACCTGCGTTACAATGAGCTTAGCCGCGAACGCCGCGGCGGGCCAAGGCTTTACGTTGAGGATAATGTTGACCCGGAGCGCATGGCTTCGCTTCTGGACGTTATAGACGTTGAAAAGACTATGTTCAACGTTGTAACAAAATCCGGCGGAACGAGCGAAACCATGTCCCAGCTTCTTTATATCACGCGGATATTAAAGGATAAGCTTGGCGATAAGTGGAGCGAGCATGTTATTGCAACAACGGATGAAGTAAAGGGCAACTTAATAAAGATAGCCAAGGCGGACGGACTGGAAACATTCTATGTGCCGGACGGCGTGGGCGGAAGATTTTCGGAGCTTTGCCCCGTGGGCCTTATTGCGGCGGCAGTATGCGGAATAGATATAGAAGAACTGCTTGCCGGCGCGGCGTATATGGATGAACTTTGCTCTGAACCGGATTACCGCAATAACATGGCCTACATGGCGGCCATATGCGAAACGGAAGCAATGAAAAAAGGCTGCAACATAAGCGTTATGATGCCGTATGCAGATTCACTAAAGTACATTGCCGATTGGTATGCGCAGCTTTGGGCGGAAAGCCTTGGCAAGCGCACGGATAACGGCGGCAGCGTTGTGCACACCGGTCAAACGCCCGTAAAGGCGCTTGGCGTTACGGATCAGCATTCGCAGGTGCAGCTTTATACCGAGGGCCCGTTCGATAAGGTGATAACGTTTATAGGCGTGGATAAGTACAGGAGTGAAGTGACAATACCGCATAGCTTTGACGATATTGCGGACGTTGCGTTCCTGAGCGGACACAGCTTTAACGAACTTATAAAGAGCGAGCAGATGGCCACGGAGTACGCTGTTACCCGCTCGGGGCACATGAATAAAACGATAACTCTGCCTGTGGTAAATCCGTTTACGATAGGCGAACTGCTGTATTTCTTCGAAATTCAAACGGCTTACGCCGGCGAGCTGCTGAACATAAACGCATTCGATCAACCGGGCGTTGAGGAGGGCAAGAACGCCACTTATGCATTGCTGGGCAAGCATGGTTACGACGAAAAACGCCGCGAATTGGACAGCGCAAAGCCAAAAAAGGCAGAATATATATTCTGATAGACAGTACATGAATATGTGGCCGCTTTGTAAAATGAGCTAATAAGGCTTAACAAAGCGGCCTTTTTAGTGTAAAATCAAAGCTATACCCCAACCCGAACGGGAGGAGAGATAAGCTATGGTAAAAAGAGGCATTGCGCTGCTTAGTGCGCTGATAATGCTTTGCGTGTGCGGCCGCACGGGCGGGCAGACCGATGATACGGCAATAAATAGAACCGAAACGGACGCGCCGGAACAAACCGGCCAGGCAGCTGAAAATGAAACGGACGGGCAGAACACAGCGGAAACATTCCCGATACTTGGGCTGATAATAGACGATGACGGCAGCGACAGCGCGCGGCTTACAATGTATGGCTTCCTGCGCACGGCGGAAACGCTTTGCTATGCGTCCAAGGTATTCCGCGCAAAGGCCGGGGATGAAGCTGCTGCGGCGGTGGACGAGGCAAAGGCCGAAGGTATTACGGCCCTTATGATATTCAGCCCGGATTCGAAGAACGATGCCGCGATAGAAAAGGCGGTCTCGCTGGGCATGGACGTTGTTGCGCCGTACTATGAATGCAAAGTTGCTGGCATAAAGTCTAATGTAGTTGTGGATGCAGAGGAGTATTATGACGAACTTGCGCGCGGCCTTGCAGGCAGAATGGAAGAGCGCAGCCTTAAATCCGGCCGAATATTGGTATACGGAAGGGATACGGAGAAAGCCTACGAAGCATTTTGCGCATCGATGAAACAGAATTATCCGCAGTTTATAGTGTGCCAATTTGTGCGTACAGCCGCGGATGAGGAGGGCGCGATAGACGAGCTGGCCGATTTTATATTGAACAACCGCGATATAAAGGGTGTTTACGCCGTGGATGAGGATGCGGCGCCCATAGCCGTTAAGGCAAGGAGCCGCGCGCAGAAACGGTTCAAAAGCGAAGGCGCGCCAAGCCCCACCCCTACGCCGGAAACAACCGCAGGCGCTTCGGCTCAGCCTGAATACACGCCGAACCCCGCGCTGCTTACGCAGATAATGATAACCGTGTTCGGTACGGGGCTAAGCGGGGAAAACTATAAGCTTTTTAACGATAACGACATATATGCCCTGTGCATAGAGCCTTATTACGAGGCGGCGGCGCAGGGAACGATGACGCTGGACAGAATAGTAAGGGGCGAAAGCATAGCAAGCGTTGCGCGGGTGAACAGGCCCATAGTGCATAGCGACACGGCGGATAAATACACCGCAATTTACGAAAGCATGCTTGCTGCATTCGCTGCCGGAACGGACGGAAATGTTTGATCTCAAACTGCTGAAAAGAATAGATTGGTTTACGATACTGCTGGTCGTGGGGCTTGTTACCTTTGGCCTTATAAGCATTGCCAGCATTATGGCTTCGCCCTTCAGCGGGGAGGAAAGTTCCATAGGCGACTATACGGCAAAGCTGAACATGGTGTATGTTAATAAGCAGGCGGTAAACTTCATGGTGGGCGCCGCTGCGTTTCTGATAATAATAGTATTTGACTATCAGCAGGTGTTCAAGCCCCTTATTAAGTTTGCGTACATAGGCATAGTGGGTTTGTTGGTGCTGCTTATAGTTATGGATAAAACGCAGCGCGGCATAACGGGCTGGTTCGTGTTTGAAGCGATAGACCGCGCGATACAGCCGGGCGAGCTGTGCAAAATATGCGTAATAATCGCGCTGTCCAAAATAGTGAGCGAGGATATGGATAAGCACGATGGCAAGCTGAAAACATTCAAGTCAATATTCCATGCCGCCGCCGTATGCATCGGGCCTACAGCGCTAATAATGGTACAGCCGGACTTTGGCACGGCGTTCGTGCTGCTTTGTATAATGGTGATGATATTCTTTATTGCCAAGATATCGTGGGGCTATATTGCCGCGGCTGCGGCGGCCGTCGCGGCTGGGCTGCCGCTTGCGTATTTCTTTGTATTTAATGATGACCAGAAGGGCCGCATAAATGCGTTCCTGAATCCGGAATTGGATGTTCAGGGCAGCGGCTATAACGTTATGCAGTCCAAAATAGCAATAGGCTCGGGCCAATTATACGGCAAGGGTTACTTTTCGTCCGGAACACTTGCGCAGCTAAGATTCGTGCCGGAAAGGCATACGGACTTCGTTTTTGCAGGCATTGTGGAAGGCGTGGGCTTCGTTGGCGGAGTGCTGCTGATAGTTGCATTCTTCCTGCTGATATTCCGCTGGATATGGATAGCGGTGCATGCCAAGGATTATTTCGGCATGTGCCTTGTGGCGGGCTGCGCGGGCATGCTGCTGGCGCATGTGTTTGAAAACATAGGCATGACGATAGGCCTTATGCCGGTTACCGGTATACCGCTGCCGTTTATAAGCTACGGCGGGTCAAATCTGCTGACGAACATGATAGCCGTTGGCATAGTTGAAAACGTGTGGATGCGGCGGCCGGAGAAAAAGTAGGCCGCGGAACAAAAACAGAAGAATTTACAAGCACCCCTTGCGCATATATATCTTTCGCGGGGGTGTTTTATTATGGCTGTAATAATCGAAAAAGCGGAAACGGGAGCATTTGTAACAAACAGTTCCGGAATGGGCAAGCGGAACTTTGCGCCGCGGCAAAGGCGTGCTCCGCGGCACGGCGGGCGCAAGCCGTATGCGATGAGCATGATGGTCAAAATAGCGCTGTGTGCGTTGTCATGCGCAGCGGCACTGCTGTTCAGGCTGCATGGTCAGAACGATGCGCCTATGCAGCAGGCCATGGCGGAGACGAGCGAAACGCAGAACGAGGATAAGCTGGACGAAATGCTGGGCAGGCTTAAATTCGTTGAGCTGCCGGGCATACTGGAGGTGTTTGCGCAGCAGGAGCTTATGGCGCTGCCGGCGTCCGGCAGCGTGACCATAGGCGCTGATGACGGCGAAGCGCTCTGCATAGCAGTGAGCGGGGATCAATATGTGTATGCGCGGCTTGAGGGCACGGTGAAGGAGACCGGCGCGAGCGAGAACATGGGACGATATGTGTGCATAACGGACGGCAAAACGGAAATATGCTGCTATGGGCTTGAAAGTGTGAGCGTTGAAGAAGGCCAGCCTATCGGCGCGCAAGACAGCATAGGCAGCGCAAAGGACGGGGATAAGCTGACGATAGAAACCAGGCGCAACGGTCGCCCGGTGGACGCGGCGGAATATTTCAGGATGGATGCGCAGGCGTGAAGATAAGGCTTTTCACGCTGGGGCGGGCAGATATAAGCATAAGCATAGGCGCGCTTATGGTGGTCATGGCGGCGGTGCTTATGGGCAGGGCGGGCGATTTGGCGCTGAGCATGGCGGCACTGAGCCTGCACGAAGGCGCGCATACGCTGGCGGCGATGGCTGCCGGCAAGCGCGTGGGCGAAATCGAGCTTACCTCGGTGGGGCTTTGCGCAACGATAGCGGGCAAGCGCCCAAACGTATTCGATGAATTGTTCATTGCGTCAGCGGGGCCGCTTTTCAGCCTGTTCAGCGGGCTTGGGTGCTATTGCGTGAATAAAAGCGGACTTATAGCGGCAGACATAGTGGAACAATTTGCGTATATAAATATTGCAATAGCTGCCGTAAACATAATCCCCGCCGTGCCGCTTGACGGCGGAAGAATGCTTGAATGCGTGCTTAGGCATAAGCTTTGCGGCAAAAGCATAAGGCTCATATGTATGCTTACGGGTATAATCTGCGGCGCAGCGGTGGCGGCTGCGGGAATTTATGCCGCGGTATATGCTTCAGCTCCGCCAACGGGAGCGGTGTTCGGCCTGTTCATGGCCGTATCCGCAGTGCGGCACAGCCGGGAGCAGGATGTTTATCCTGCCCGCAGGCTGGCCGGTTCGCGCGAAAGAATAAGCGCGGGCCTCGGAACGGGTATAGCTGGCGTGGCAATGGACCAAAGCGTACCGGCAAAACAGGCGCTGAGGTGCGCACGGGGAAGCGGACTGACCGTGTATGCCGTGCTTGACAGCAGAATGCGCACGATAGGTTACGTTAACGAAGCGGAGATATACGAAGTCATGGCGCGCAAGGGCGCGCAGATAACGCTGGGCCAGGCAATTATATATAAATAATACGCCTTACAACGATTGACCGCGGCGCATATAGATGTTAAACTTAATAAGTTTGATAAGGCTATATCGGCTATATGCCTACGGAGGATAAGCTTGGATAAGGTTAAGGTAAGTGATAAGCTGCTGCTGAGCGTTGAAAAGCCGGCCCGGTACACCGGCGGAGAGCTGAACAGCATAGTGAAGGAGACGGCGCGGCTGAGATTTGCGCTGTGTTTCCCTGATGTTTACGAAATAGGCATGAGCCATCTCGGCTCGCGCATATTGTATGAAGTTATAAATTCACGCGAGGAATACGCCTGCGAAAGGTGCTTCGCTCCCTGGCCGGATATGGAAAAGGCCATGAGGGAAAACAACGTGCCCATGTTCACGCTTGAGACCCGCACGCCGCTTGCGGAATGCGACATTGTGGGCTTTTCGCTGCTGTATGAAATGTGTTACACAAACATTCTCACTATGCTTGACCTTGCGCATATACATAAGCGCTCGGCCGACAGGGGCGAGAATGAGCCGATAATAGTTGCCGGCGGCGGCTGCGCCTGCAACCCCGAACCCATTGCGGACTTTATGGATGCCATAATGATAGGCGACGGGGAAGACATGATAATGGAAGTGTGCGATGCCGTGCTCGCGGCCAAGGAGGCAGGACTGAGCAGGCGGGACACGCTAAAAAAGCTTGCCGCAATACGTGGCGTATATGTTCCGGCGTTTTATGAAGAAAAGCGCGGCGATAACGGCGAATACATGGGCGTGGAGAAAAACGAACCTTCCGCGCCGGACAAGATTGAGCGCCGCATACTGATGGATCTTGACAGGGCGCAGTACATAAAAAAGCCCATTGTACCGTATATACCCATTGTTCATGACCGCATAGCGCTTGAACTGTTCCGCGGCTGCACCAAGGGCTGCCGCTTCTGCCAGGCGGGCTTTATATATCGCCCGATAAGGGAAAGAAAAATGGAGACCGTGCTCAATGCGGCGGACGAACTGATAGGCTGCACGGGATATGATGAGGTATCGCTGTTTTCGCTCAGCTCCGGCGATTATTCGCACATACATGAGCTTGTGCCGCAGATAATAGACCGCTTCAGCAGCGAGCATGTGTCCGTTTCGCTGCCGTCGCTAAGGATAGACAGCTTCCTTAAAGAGGATCTTGAGCGCATGCAGTCAGTAAGAAAAGCGGGGCTTACGTTTGCGCCGGAAGCCGGAACACAGCGGCTGAGGGATGCCATAAACAAGGGCGTCAGTGAGGACGATCTGCTGCGCGCGGTTGGCGACGCTTTCTCCTCCGGCTGGAACGGCGTTAAGCTTTATTTTATGATAGGCCTGCCTACGGAAACGGAGGAGGACATATTGGGCATAGCGGAACTGGCGCGCAAGGTATCTGCGCTGTTCTATTCAATGCCGAAGGAAAAGCGCGGCAAGGGACTTAGGCTGAGCGTGAGCGCGTCAAGCTTTGTGCCCAAGCCCTTCACACCATTCCAATGGGAACCGCAGGACAGGAAGGAAACGCTGATAGAAAAGCAAAAGCTGCTTAAAAGCGCGCTAAAGGGCATAAGGGGAGTTGAGTTTTCCTATCATGAGCCTGACATAAGCGTGCTGGAAGCCGTGTTTGCCCGCGGGGACAGGAAGCTTGCAGACGTGCTGGAGCGCGCATGGGAGCTCGGTGCGAGGTTTGATTCATGGGACGAGCATTTTAAGCTTGACGCATGGAACGCCGCGTTTGAGCAGACGGGAGTTGATCCGGACGCATATGCGCACAGGCGGCGCGAAAAGGACGAGGCGCTGCCGTGGGACCATATAGATTCGGTTGTGACGAAGGAATACATTGTGCGCGAAAGCGAACGGGCATACCGAGCGGAGGTAACTAAGGATTGCAGGCTTGGCTGCAACGGCTGTTTTGGAGAAAAGTATGCGACTTATTGCAAGATTAACTAAACTGGAACCGGTGCGCTTTGTTTCGCATTTGGACATATTGCGCCTGCTTCAGCGCGCGTTCAGGAGGGCCGGAGTGCCGCTCAGCTATTCGCAGGGCTTTAACCCGCATCCGCTGCTTTCCTTCGCAACGGCGCTTTCCACGGGCTATACAAGCGGCGCAGAATGGATAGACGTAAAGCTTGACAAGGATATGGACACCGATGATTTCCTCTCAAGCGTAAACGCCGCGCTGCCGGTAGGCTTTAGATTTAAGGAAGCATATGCCGTGGAGGACAGGCTGCCTTCGCTTACTGCGCTGCTTGAAAGCGCAACTTACTGCGTGACATTCAGCGCGGATACAAATGCGGATGAACTGAAAAAGGACATAGCCGCGCTCTTATCCGGTGAAATAATAGTTGAAAAGCGCACAAAGGGCGGGCTGAAAAACGTAGATATTCGCCCGCAGGTAATAGAAGCCGATGTGGCAGAGGAAGCGGGCCATGCCGTGCTTACGGTAAAAGGCGTGCTTAATACATCCGGCAGTCTGAACATAGAGCTTTTGATGGGGGCGCTTGCAAGGCAAAGCGGAAAGAACTATGATTACAGCGTGCATAGGGTGAACGTTGAATTTATAGGAGGGAGGAGCACGCCCGTTTAATAGGCAACGCGAAATGAGCGAATCAGGACTTGAAAAAGAGATAATTGTTGACATCAACCCGTATCAGACCAGAGTGGTGCTGCTGGAGCAGGGCACGCCGAGCGAAATATATATAGAACGCCGCGGGCGCGAAAGGCTGGTAGGAAACATATATAAAGGCAGGGTGCAGAACGTTTTGCCCGGAATGCAGGCGGCGTTTGTGGACATTGGCCTTGAAAAAAACGCATACCTTTTTGCGGGCGATATACAGCACGATAAGCAGGACTTTATATTCGACGGCAAGGAAACGCAAACCGTAAATACCGTGCCCAACATAAAGGATATAGTGAAGGTTGGGCAAGAGATAATGGTGCAGGTGGTTAAGGAACCCATAGGCACCAAAGGCGCGCGCGTTACCACGAACATAACCCTGCCGGGACGCACGCTTGTGCTTATGCCGTCGGTGGACTATATAGGCGTATCAAAGCGCATAGAAAGCGAGGCTGAGCGCACGCGGCTGAGGGACGCGGCGCAGTCCGCCGCAAAGGATTTCAACATTGGCGCAATAGTAAGGACCGCGGCGGAGGGCAAGAGCGAAGAGGAGTTCCATGCGGACTTTGCCTTCCTTACCCGTCTGTGGGGCAGGATACAGCAAAAGAGCGAGCTTGTGAGCGCGCCGCGCCTGCTGCACGCGGAGGAGCCGCTGGTGTTCAGAACCATACGCGATCTTTTTACGCCGGACATAAAGCGCCTTGCCATAAACGACAGGGAGTTTTATGAGCGCGTGCTGCTGATAGCCAACATTATTTCGCCTTCACTCAAAAACCGGGTGCAGCTATATGAGGACATTCCGGACCTTTTTGACCAGCTTGGCCTTGAAGCGGAGATAGACCGCGCGCTTGCGCACAAGGTTTGGATGAAGAACGGCGGCTATATTATAATAGATCAGACCGAGGCGCTGACCACGATAGACGTAAACACCGGCAAATACGTAGGCAGCACGGATAATTTGCAGGAGACCATAACCGAGACCAACTGCGAAGCGGCGCGGGAGATAGCGCGGCAGCTCAGGCTTAGGGACATAAGCGGCATAATTGTTGTGGACTTCATAGACATGGACGAAATTGCGGACAAGGAGCGCGTGCTTTCAACGCTGCGCGAGGAAATGGCTAAGGACCGCACAAAGTCACATGTGCTTGGCATAACGCAGCTTGGCCTTGTTGAAATGACGCGCAAAAAGACGCGCCAGTGCATATCCCATACGCTGCAAAGTTCGTGCCCGTATTGCGGCGGCACTGGCAAGGTGCTGAGCGTTGAAACCGTTGTGCTCAAGGTTAGGAAGCAGCTTATGCGGCTGATGGCCAAAAACGAGGCGAAAAACTTCCTCATACGCGTGAACGAGGCTGTGGCGGCATCCATAGCGGAAAATTCGGACCCGCATTCGGGCATACTCCCAGTACCAAAGGGCGGCGCTGTATACGTTGAGGCGGCGGATATACACATAGAAAAATACGAAGTATCACCCCTTACGGAAACGCAGGCGGAGGAGCATTATCGCCGCGGCGCGGTGCGATACGGCGAATAATAAAAAATTGCGGCTGAATTTTACCAAAAGGTAGTGACAGCGGGCAAATTATATGCTATAATTCCTAATTGTCGGCGTAATGCCGCAAGCCAATGTAGCTCAGTTGGCAGAGCAGCGCACTCGTAATGCGCAGGTCAAGAGTTCGAATCTCTTCATTGGCTCCATTCGGGGCGTAGCGCAGCTTGGTAGCGCGTTTGGTTCGGGACCAAAAGGCCGGGTGTTCAAATCACCTCGCCCCGACCATGAAAAAAGCAAGGTTTTACCTTGCTTTTTTCATACTGTGAATTTATTGAAAGCGTTTGAAAACTCAGATGATGGCAACGTTTTGGCAACCTTTTGTACAACAAAGAGAATACCGTGGCAACACTTATGCCTTACTGAACGCAGCAAGCACCTTTTTTGCATTTGCGTCGGCCTTGGCCTCGGACAGATGGGTATATATGCTTAGCGTCGTGGACGGGTCGCTATGCCCGAGAATCTTCTGCGCGGCCAAAACATCTACCCCGGCATCGTATAACACTGATGCATAGTTGTGGCGAAAGAAGTGCGGCGTCAGGACGGATGAGAACACGTCCCGCGTGCCGCCCTGTTTTGTCTTTACCGTTCGCAGTAGCTTACTTTCTATCGAGGGGTCTGCTTCGTACATCGCAACCATGAGCTGGTCCCACCAGCGTTTGTATGTGCTTTGTGGTAGGTATGAACCACCTTGTGGCGACTGTATTACATAAACGGACGGCAGACCGCGGCGCGGGTATAACATATTATAAAGATTATCCGGTATGGGGATACGGCGGTTTGCCGCTTTGCTTTTTAGCTCACCGGGATTATTGGTGACGTAATCTATATCGCGGCGGACATGCAGTGTGCGGCTGCTGAAATTTACATCTTCCCAGCGAAGGCCCAAGGCCTCGCCACGGCGAAGGCCGGCATAATATAAAAGCGCAAGGAGCAGGCCATGTTCATGTGTTTCTATAACACTCAATGCCGCGGCGGTTTCTTCGGGTGTCAACGCACGGCGTTCATTCTTCGTGGCCTTTGGGCGCACAAGCGATATTGCCGGATTGCGGTCTATGCTGCCGTGAGCATATGCATGGGCAAATACGTTCTTCAGTATATTATATGTATCGCCTATCAACGTGTTGCTCTTTTTTGCCAGTCTGTTTACCACCTTCTGCAAGTCTATATCGGTGACAGCTCGCATTTGCTTATCACCTATGTACGGGGCGATATGATTGTTGATAGCATTTGCATAGCTGCGCTTTGTGGATGCACTTATTTCGCCTTTCTTATAAGCATCATACCATTCCTGCATGTACACAGACACAAGCACATTGCGTTGTGCTTCACCTGCACCGAGTATATATGTGCGTATAAGTTCTTGTTTTTTTGCTTCAACTTCTTTTACGGTATATCCGCCTACCCATTTTACCACGGCTTTTCCGTCAGCATCGTGACCAACGACAACCTTGCGGCGTATACGCGCTTTCTTACGTGCCATACTTTAGCCCACCTTACTTAAAGTCAACTGTATATACTATCTCGTCATCATATTTGAAAACAACATAAGCACAGCTCGTAAAATAGTTTGCGTGAATAGTATAGGCTATTCGTTCAAGTCCACCCTCTTCATCGTGCTCTATGTAGTCGCTGAGAGCCTCGGCGCACTCATCTCCGGGGACAGAATTATTGTCAAACATCTCATCCAGCTCACTACGTGTTACGCCGGCAGCTTCGCACAGGAAGAAATATGCGGGTATATCGAGAGTCTCCAAAACATCTATGGCTGCTTTATCGGCGTGTTTCTCTTTGGAAATCATAGATATAATTGATTCTACCGTATCTGTGTTGTCATTGGCAACCAGTGGCTTGGCCTGTACTTCAACGTATTCTTTATCCTGAGCATCATAGACACTAATACCTATGATGCGCCTATACCATGTTGTTGTGCTGAAATCCTGCGCAAGCTTGGCGTAAATATACTCGCTCATGGCTTCGTTATAAATAGGCCCTGTTTCTTGCGGATGAAGGTCAGGGTTATCAAAAAGCATGTTGGCCTTGGCGAAGGAGTCATATATAGCTATTTGCTCATCAGGTATATCAACGGGATAAGCAATCTGTACAGCAGCAAGCTGGGTTCCTGCATCGGCTAAAAACAGATGATTATACCAGCGCGTATCGCCGAATGTGCTGTGATACTGATAGCTTAAGCCATAGCATTCACCTGATATAAATGCGCTTAGGTCAATTTCTTCGAAGTCTGGGTAGCTGCTGGCGTATCCGTAAAGAAATAGGGAAGTACTTTCGGTGTCGGACATATCGAACCATTCTACGCTGGCGAGAGATATCATGCCGGTGCACTCTGTGGGATAGAAGAAAGTAGAAGCACTATCCGAAGGCGATTCAACACGCCAATCTGAAGGAACTGTCAGACTGAATGTTCCAATTTTATATACAGTACTCTCTACTGGGGATGGCGTGGGTGTAACGACTACTTTTGATGTGCAGCCGGAAGCAAGCGTTATCACCATGATAAACAGAATAAAAGCTCTTTTCATGTGACCCTCCATTAAAATTAAGAAAATAAAAATGCCGATTGTGCAATTTTGCGAAAATCGGTACACGAATATGTACTGAACTCAACTTTTACCAATTTTGGTAGTTGACAGTTGCTCACGCCCCTGCTACAATGCAAACACCGAACGAAAGTTCGGTAAGCGCAAGGAGGAAGAAAAAATGAAGGCAGCTATAACGCGAGAGCAACTCGCTCAACTATCAATAGAGAAGCTAATGATTATTGCTGAGATTGTAGAAGCAATGTTAGATAGTCAGCAAGCCGCTCCTGATTCTGTGGCGTTAGCTGAGACACCCCAAAGAGTATGTGGTTGATGAGGGCTTCCTTTGTGCCGATCGGAGCAATATCAACATCGTATCCCAGCAGCCATAATGGATTGATTTTAAGCTTGTCAGCAATATCTAACGCTACGTCAATCTTAGGGGTACGCTGACCGAGTTCATAACGATTAAGGGTTTGTGCCCGCACTCCTGTTAGCTTTTCGATATCAAGCAGGGTAATGTTTTCAGTTGTGCGGTACTCTTTTATACGAGCACCAATATCGCTTATTTTATCCATAGTATATCACCTCGCGTACAGTATAATATGTCGCATCACCATTTGCAATGATTTTGTTCAAAAAGACGTTGACAATATCACCGTGCGGTGATATGATTAAATCACCGAATGGTGATAAGAACGAAAGGAGTGGGAAAATGAATCTTGGTAAATTGAAAGGCGAGATTATAGCGAACTATGGCTCACAAAAAGCTTTTGCCCAGCATATCGGCTGGCCGCAGAATAAAGTATGCCGCTTGGTAGCGGGCAAGTATAAACCGGATACAGATGATGTAGATATTATAGTTAAAGCATTGAATCTTGATAAAGAGGGGTTTTTAGCAGTTTTTTTACCTGCGATATCACCAAATGGAGATGAAACAAAGGAGCGTAATTGAAGGGTATGAAACGTTTATCGGTTATCACAGAGAAAGGATATGCGTTAATGGCCGCTATTGATGCTGGCCTGCTGGAGGAAACTGAAGATGGCTGGAATACTGAGAAGTTTGAAAAATTCTGGGCACAGTTTACCCAATCGAGGGAGAAGAACCCAATAAAGTACTCAGTAAAATGGCTAAAACGGATGTGGCCAATGAGACGATAATTGGGATTAAAACGGAGCGAAACAAAAATGATTTGAATTCATCACGAATGATACTGCGGTATTCGCGCCCCTTATGCTCGATTTGTAGTGTGAGGACAATGCCGGAAAGGCTTGATTGCAGATGCGAAATACAATTCATGTCTTCAAGAGAACGACATATTTCACAGGCTTCTTCAATGCTTACTTTACCGGAATTGATAATTGCATCGGCAAATAAAGACTGCTGAAATATAGAACCCGCAGGAAACGTTGCGTTGAGAATGTTCATAACAATTTTCTGTTTTCGCGTCATAATATAACCTCCATTTTTCAACATTATACTACAAGATGGCAAGAAAGGGGAACAAGTGAACGTGGAAAGATTAACGCATGAGAGAGTTAATGGCATCAAAACAGGCTATTGGAGTGCAGCTACCAAAGATAAAATTATTCAGAAGCTTGCAGCCTATGAGAATACGGGCTATGAACCGGATGAAATACACGCGGCCATTGAACGAGCAGCTGAGGGTGGCCAAACCAAGGCCGCGATTATCATGGCAGAGTGCGTTGCCGGAGCTATAAAAGGAGCCCTCGAAGAAAATGAGCGAATAAATGGGAGCACACAAGCGAAAAGGAACATAGAGGTATGAAGCCGTATATAGTGTATTTCTTTATCAAGGAGAACCGAAAGGAATATCTGGCCGATGTAGTTATTGAGGCCGCGTCGGCAAAGGAGGCGTGTGCGCGCTGCAAAGAATGGTACTTTAAGAAGACAGGTAAAAACGCATTTCGCCCGACTACAAGCATAAGTGATGAAACCAAAAAGTGGCACGCAGAGCATGACAGCCTTGCGATACTTAACATCAATGAATAAATAAGGAGGAACAAACATGTCAAAGGAATTTAGCATTGGAGCGCTTAGGGCAAGGGATAACTTTGAGATGAGCCGTAGCGACATTGTGGCAAAAATGGTTGAGAGGATGGAGATATATGCTGTTGCTTGTGAGGAAATGGCCAGAAATGAATCGGTGCGTCCGGAATTGCGAAACAAGCTGGTGCAGCACTTATATGCTTGCTTCTGCGAACTTTCAGATTTCCTTATTAACGTTATAGGAATAGAGATATATAACCCTGTTACGGGCAGACTTATTTCGGCAGAGTTGTTCGATAGGGTTTATCTGGGCGAAGCAATACTGGCATCTAAGCTATCCTGCGACAAAAAGCAGCATGAGGACTGAAAAGGCCAAAAACTCTACGAAGGGAGACAAAAATGTACATAACAAACATATGGGGCGGAGTATTCAGCTTCTTTATACCGGGCGTGGTATTCGGGTTGATGATAGCCATTGCCATTGTTGAGGGATTTGTTATCCGTGAGCGCAGACGCGAGAAGCAGCGGGCAGCCAAGAGGGAAAGAAAATGAGCGTGGAAGTAGTTGCAGCATATAACCAAGAAACGCTTGAGGCGATTGCGGCAGAATATAAAGCCGCTTATGAAAGCGTGGTGCATACCGTGCAGCATCTTCAGGCTGCCGCCAACAAGTTGGCGCTATATGAGCCGCTGCCCGTGGCGGAACAATGGGTGCGCACATGGGGCGAAACGGTGAATAAAAAGACTGCCGCCAAAATGCTGGGCGTAAGCATAAGCCAAGTAAACCGCCTGATAGCTAATGGCGATTTGGTTACAACTACATCGGAGGACGGGCGGAGCCGTGTAATAGTGCGCGCCGCGGCGGAGTATGTTGCAATGGCATCGCGGCGCATAAAGCCTGCGCCCAAGGTCCCTATGACGCGCAAAGGCAATCCGATTAGGTTTATTCCGTAATAGATAGAATGGCAAATATACTATATGAAAATGGCCGGCATGGAAGGGGATTCCATACCGGCCGTGACGCACAAAAGTGCGCCGCCTATCCATACCTATTATAGCATTATCGGAAATGAAAAACAAGCTTGTGGAAAAGCTTTTCGGGCTTGTATTGCGTATTAACACAGCGACAACAAGCGGAAAATGCAATACACACAAGGTATGGTTATGGCGGCGTGAAGCGTTGTCAATGGGAACGTGGAATAAATGCCATGCGATATGCGAGAAGAATAGCAATGCTGTTCCGTGGAACGTAGAAATGGACAAGCTGAAGTTTGTTCGGGCCTTTATGCCGCGAAAGCCCATTGACATAAGCAAGCGCCAATATGCTATGGCGCAGCCCTGCCCCTATACGGGGCGGGGCTTGACCACCCAATAGCAAAGAAAGCAGCTCATACTCGCTGCACTAACGGGAGGAACGGTATGCTGTATGGCGATGATATAACAAGTTTATATGACATTGACAATCCCGAAGAAGAAACAGGCATAGAGCTTGCGGAAACGGTAAGGTCTAAGGCGATAGAAAACTACCGCGTGAAGATAACGAAGCCCGGTCCAATGCTGGAAATAGAGGCTTACCCGGTATTGAGGCATAAGAAGGAGGTGCAGCGGGCAAAGAAAGCTAAGAAAACATCAGCGGCACAGGCCCGAGTAAATCAGCGAAACGCCGCTATGAAGCTTAACAGGCTTATCCAACACAATTTTCCGGAATACGAAAGCTATGTGATAGGTCTCGACTATGAGGTATCGCCAACGCCAGAACAGGCAGCTAAGGACAGGGAAGCATTTATACGCGGCCTGAGACGGCTGTATAAGAAAAACGGTGTTACGCTGAAATGGATTGCAGTTACGCCGTGGACAACTAAAACGGGAGCGCCAACAAAACGCTTGCATCATCACATTGTTATAACTGGCGGCGTGGATGAAAACGCTATACGCGCATTGTGGATGCGCCGCGGCAATGGCCGTATACACTTAGACCCATTGCAGCCGGATGCAAACGGCGTCACGGGGCTTGCGAAGTATCTGGCTAATCATTTGCATGGGGCCAAGCGCTGGACGGGGAGCAGAAACCTTGTGATGCCGCCGAGTATATATCCTAAAAGACATATGTCAAAGGCTCGGGCATATACGCTGGCGATGGACTACGAAGCCGCAAGAACCATATTCGAGCGGCAGCATAAAGATTACACATTTGTATCGATGGAGGTGCGGTTTTCCGATTATGTGGATGGAGCATATATTTATGCCCGCATGCGAAAAAAGAACACCGCGCCGCGGCGGAGGTAAACGTGGAGAGAAAATATGAAATAACCCAGTGCATAAACGGTGAAAGCATAGTGCTCTTTACAGCGAGCAGTATGGCTGAATTGTGTAAGGCATATCGGCATTTTCGGCCTGATAGCCCATGGTATCAAGACAAGCCATATATACGTATGCGCATATGCGGCAATATCCTGCCGATATACAAGGCTGAGAAATTGTGTATGAAGCAGCACGGCGAAACGGATTGATAAAAACAAGAAGGAGATATACAGCATGAAAATTAAAAGCATTGCAGCCCTATGCAAAAAAGTGAGACACGCAGTAATAATGGACAGCGCAAGCGCAGACGGTAGTATTGTACAATTCATTGGAGATGGCAATGCTGCATACATATGCGATGGCTTGCCGACAGTGGAGGAAGAAAGCCTGCTGGCGATATTTGATGTGCCGCAGGAACAACGCAATACTTGGCATGTGAAACGGTCAAACGTATATGATATGCTGCTCACGAGCAACGATATGCCACTATATGAGAGCAGGGTACATATAACATACGGCGGTAAAGAACTTATACCGCTATACACACATACGCGCAGAATTGTGTTTATAGATGCTAAATATCTGGCGCCGCTTGCAGATAACCCTACAATGGAACTATATCTGCGCAATGCGAACTCTACGCCTGTGGTTGCAGCTAAGACAGGTTTTATAGACCTTGCAATCATAAGCATATACAAGGCAAAGGATAAAGCTATGGCGGAGGAACTTAAAAGAATAGCTGCATATGTGCAATACACGGTATCGATTGCCGATGACGGCAGCGAGAGTGGCCAGTGCTCAATAGAGCTTGAGCAGGAAACTGAAGATTGAAATAAGGCTATGCCGCGGCGGCACATTTAGAAAAGTGAAAGGAGGGCAAATATGATGGAGATAACGAAAGAACAGCGTAGAGAAATGCAGAAAAGACTGAGCCGCTGGGGCACGGTTATATGGATGAGGACAAAACAACAGGAAAAGATAGAAGCCCTTAAAGAGCGCCGCGATGCATTATGCGACGCATATACGCCGCTGCCGGACGGCCAACCGCACGGCACAACGCCGGGCGACCCAACGGCAAACGCGGCAGCACAACGCGAGAAGCTTCGTGCGGCTTATGACAAAGCCATAGATGAGTTGTGCGAAAGCATAGATATGATGCTGCGCGAGTATGTGCAGCTTGACGGTGCGATACTTCAGCTGCCACACATACAGCAGCGTATAATCTATGCGCGCTATGAAGTGCATGAATGCAGCGGGAAAATGTATAGCCGCGGCGGAGACTCCGTTGATTCGCATCAATCGTGGGCCGATATAGCAGAACGGTGTAACGTTTCTGCGACAACGGCGCGCCGCCTTCATGCCCTTGCTATAGATGCACTTATAAAAAATATTGGGCAAAATTAAAAGTTGGACACTTTTGGACAGATTTGGCGAATTTTATATGTTATAATCTTAATGTGGGAAAGAAGGAAGGAAAATGCCGAGACTGGTTACGTGCCCGCATTGCGGGCGTGTACATAGCAGCGCATATCATTGCAGCGATAAGCCGCGGCGGGAGTATGTGCGCAGAGAAGCAGAAAAAGGACGCTATACGTCTGCATGGCATCAGAAAGCTAAAGAGATAAAAGAGCGAAGCAACTATCTGTGCGCCGTGTGCCTTGACAATCGGATTCTAACCTATGACGGTTTGGAGGTGCACCACATAGTTAAGATCGCGGACCGACCAGAACTGTTGCTTGAAGATAGCAATCTTATATGCCTGTGTGTGCAGCATCACAAGCAGGCGGATAGGGGATGTATATCACCTGATTATCTTATGCGCCTGGCGCGCCTTCGGGATACTCCCCCCGATAGATGACGGCCTGCTGAGTTGAGAATGCGAAAACCACACGGCCCCAGCTGAATATAAAAAATTCCCAAAACCGAAAAATCGGAGAAACGGAGGTTGATATGGCCAGACCGAGTAAAAGCGTGGCTGTTTTAGCCGCCGAAAAGCAATCGCATCGTACAAAGGCGGAATTGAAACAGCGAGAAACGGCTGAAAAAGAACTTGCAAGCGGAAAGCGACTGAAAGAGCGGGCGGAGGTAAAAGCTGACCCGGTAGCACATAAGGAGTATTTGAGAGTATCAGGACTGCTTGCAAAAATAAAGAAGAACGATGCACTATACGAGCGTATAATAAACGATTACTGCAAGCTGCAAGCCGAGAGTGCGGACATGGAGAACATAAAGGCGGAGTTTAGAGCATCGCGCGAACAGCTTGAAAAGGAATATAGAAGCGGCATGTTATCGGACGAGGACGGTGGGCTTAAACCGTCCTCGTACTATCGACTAATGGCAAGCATGCAGGCAAATATACTTGCTCTCGATAAGCAAATACAAGCGAAGCGCAAAATGATGATGGACATAGAGCGCGAATGTGCGATGACTATATCCGCAGCACAACGCAGTATACCGAAGCAACCAACCAAAGCAAACCCACTTGCCGAATTGCTCAAAGGTGATGTGTAATGGTTGAATCCGGCCCTGCGGTAGCGTATGCGCGATGGTGCACTGCAAGAAGTAACCACAAAGTGCCGCGCTATGTTAAAAAGCAGGCCAAACAGTTCCTCGACATAGTGGCGGGCAAGGACATGGAAGCGCATATAGACGAGAGAGCATATGCGCGTATATGTAATCTTTTGCGTATAATGGTGCATCCAGATATTGGCAAAAGTCTATACGATAGCCTTGAGGATTATGCGTGGTTGCTGATAACCGCAGTATTCTGCGTTAAGGACAATGAGAATCGCCGCTACTATAATACGGCCGTACTTGAAATAGCCCGCAAGAACTTCAAAACGTTCAACGCGGCAATAATCTTTATATTGCTTATGCTAACAGAACCGCAGTTTTCGCGGTTCTTTTCAGTTGCGCCGGACTTGAAACTTTCAAGCGAACTGAAACTTGCGATACGCAAGATAATAAAGAGTTCGCCGCTTCTGGCTGATGATGGAGTATTCCGTGTGCTGCGCAGCGAGATACGCTGTAAGTTGACAGATAGCGAATATACGCCGCTTGCATATAGTCAGGATAGAATGGATGGCAAACTTGCCAACGCTTTCCTTGCTGATGAGGCGGGGGCAATGGATGCATATCCCATTGAAGCCATGCGATCATCGCAGATAACTTTGAAATCAAAGCTTGGCATAATCATATCCACCCAGTATCCCAATGATGGCAATGCTATGATAGATGAAATAGACATTGCTAAGAAAACGCTGGATGGGTTACTTGATAATGCAAGGCGCTTTGCGTTGCTGTATGAACCGGATGATGAACTGCTTACAAATGACCAATGGGAGAATAATGACCTTGTAATATATCAGGCTAATCCTGTAGCAGTGAACAACAAGGATGTATTTAATGCTATACGGGACATGCGCGCTATGGCCGTATTATACGAAAACAAGCGTGAGAACTTCCTGTGTAAGCATTGCAACATCAAGTATAAGGGCCTTGGCGTCGAGGGGTATGTGGATATAAACAAGGTAAAGGCATGTCGCATAGAGGATAACCCCAACTGGTGGCGTGGACGGCGTGTATATCTTGGTATGGACTTATCGCAGACGGATGATAATACAGCAGTTGCCATGGTTACCGAAGAAGATGGTGTAATACACGCCAAGGTATGGGGCTTCGTGCCGGCCGATAAGGTGGCGTATAAAAGCAAGAAGGAAGGCATTGACTATAAACGGTTGATAGCTCAGGGCGTATGCTTTGCCTGCGGGGATGAAGTCATAGGCTATGATTTCGTTGAACAGTTTATTTTGGAGTTACAGGACAAGCTTGGGGTTGTTATCGTGCAAGTTGGATATGACCGCTATAACGCTATATCTACTGTCCAGAAACTTGAAGCGGCTGGGATTGAATGCGTGGAAGTGCGGCAGCATTCAAGCGTGCTGCATAGCCCCACCAAACTCCTGCAAGAAAAGATACTCAGCAGAAAATTTGCATATAGCGAGAATAGAATGCTGGAAATAAACTTTGAAAATGCGCGCTGTACGGAGGACACAAACCGCAATAAGTACGTTAACAAAAAACGGTCAGCGGGCAAGGTGGATATGGTAGTTGCAATTATTAATGGCGTATATTTGCAAGAGCAAGAAGACCTATATGGCATGGATTTTGTTATTCAAACTTAGGAGGATTGCATGGGAATATTTGATATATTTCGAGGTGAAAGGCGCGCGGAGAGGCAGGTGAGTTTTGATGACGAATTGCTTAGAGCGCTGCTAAGCAGCGAGAAAGTGACGCGAGAAACAGCGCTGCAAATACCGGCAATATCCAGCGGTATAGAGCTTATTGCAGGAATAATTGCCAGTACCCCGATTAAGCTTTACGTTGAGAAAGACGGGAAAACCGATGAAGTAAAAAATGACCCAAGGCTTAGGCTGCTGAACGATGAGACAGGGGATACTCTAAACTCAAATGAGTTCTGGCGCGCAATGATACATGATTATTATCTTGGCCGCGGCGGTTACGCATATATAAACCGCAGTCGCGGTCGTATAGTGTCGCTGCACTATGTAGATTCGAGGCACATAACCATTCTGCACAGTACGGACCACATATTCAAGGATTATGATGTGTGCGTAGACGGCGTGCGTTATGCACCGTATAATTTTATCCGAATACTGCGCAACACTTGTGATGGCGCAGAAGGTACGCCGATAACTGCTGATAACTCAAAAATAATCGAAACGGCTATGCAAACTCTGCGCCTTGAAAGCTACTTTGCGAAAAAAGGCGGTAATAAAAAAGGCTTTATAAAGTCTAAAAAGAAACTGGACCAAGGGGCAATAGATAGGCTGAAAGAAGGCTTTGCACAAATGTATTCTAATGACAGCGACAACGTTGTTGTGCTTAGCGACGGCCTTGACTTTCAGGAAACCTCAAGTACATCGGTAGAGATGCAGCTTAACGAGAACAAGAAGACTAATGCGGATGAGTTTGCGAAGCTGTTCCACGTCCCCGTGGATACCATGGAGGGCAAGACGAAAGATATGGCGGCACTTGCCAAACTCGCAGCGATACCGCTTATGACTACGATACAATGTGCGCTAAATGCGAGTTTGCTGCTTGAGAAGGAGAAAGGGAGCCATTATTGGGCATTTGACACTAAAGAACTGCTGAAGGGCGATATAAAAGAGCGATATGAAGCATATAAACTTGCGCTTGACGCGAATTTTATGCAAGTAGATGAGGTGCGTTTCGCGGAAGACCTTGCGCCGCTTGGACTTAACTGGATAAAGCTTGGATTGCAAGATGTACTTTACGACCCGAAAACAAAGGTAATATATACGCCTAATACAAATAAGACGGGCGTTATGAACACCGAGGCAATGTCAATGCGCAATGCCGAGGCGGAATAAAAGGAGGCAAATGTGAGAGTAGAAATAAGGGCGGATGGTGCGCACATAAGCGGATATGTGAATGCTACAGGCAAAACGAGTCAGCCGGTTATTACGCCGCGTGGCAAGGTTGTTGAAACGATAGAGCCGGGAGCATTTGAACGCGCGATAGAGCGGGCAAAGAATATAACTGTTACAGTTGACCACGAAACACACGTGTATGCCAGTGTGGAGGCACATACACTCAAACTATATGAGGATTACATAGGATTATATGCTGATGCGCTTATAACTGACCCCGAAGTAGTTGAGCATGGGCGAAATGGTGACATACGCGGCTGGTCGTTTGGTATGTTCAATGTTGTTGATGATATGGAGGAAAGAGCGGGGCAGCTGCCATTGAGGCACGTTAAGAATTTGGACCTTGACCATATAACGCTGGTAATAAACAAAACGCCGTGCTATTCCGCCACGAGTGTAGAGGTAAGGGCGGAAGGCGAAATAGAACTGGAAACACGAACAACAGAACAAAAGACGCAAATAACGGAGGAAAAGCCTCCGTTTTTTGATAACTCGGCTTACAGGGCACGAGTAGAAGCAACTAAAAAACAAAACGGAGGTAAGAAATGAGCAAACTAAAGAAACTGAACGAACAGAGGGCAGAACAGCAGCGTGTAATGGACGAACTGATAAACTCTGCCGACGGCGAGAACAGGGCGCTGACAGATGACGAGATAGCGAGGTTTGACGCTGCGGAAGCTGCCATAAAGGCTATCGATGAAACTATTAGCCGTGAAGAACGCGCACGTAAGGACGTGATAAGCCGCGGCGGCAATACTGAGATGGAAGAACGAGCGGCAAGGGATTCGCAGATGTTCTCCGACTACATTTTGGGCCGCGCCACCGAAATGCGCACAGGCGAACAGAACGTGTCAATGGGTAATAATGGCGCAATAATCCCTACCACCATTGCGCATGAAATAATCAAGGAGGTTAAAGACCGCTGTCCTATACTCGAAGGCGCAAAGATATACCGCACTAAAGGCAAGCTGAAAATCCCTGTCTGGGGCAAGGCGAATACTACGCATAATATAAGCGTCGGCTATCAGAGCGAATTTACTGAACTGACTGCTGATGCAGGCAAGTTTGATAGCGTTGACCTTGATGGTTACCTTGCGGGTGCATTGGTGCTGATAGGCCGCAGCGTGAGCAACAACGCCGATTTTAACGTGACTGATTTCATAGTCGATGAAATTGCAGAGCAGATGGCTTATTTCATTGAGGGCGAATGTCTCAAAGGTTCCGGTTCTTCTGCGGCAACGGGCGCGCTTGCCACTACCACCAGTATGACCGCTGCATCAGCTGCTGCTGTGACTGCGGACGAGCTTATAACCCTTCAGGCCAAGGTGAAACAGAGGTATCAGCGCAATGCGTGCTGGACTATGCATCCCGATACTTTTACGGCGATAAAGAAACTGAAGGACAGTCAGAACCGTTATCTGCTGCAGGATGATTTTTCGGGCGAGTTTCCGTACCGCCTGCTCGGCAAGCCCGTATATCTTTCCGACAATATGCCTGGCATGGCTGCAAACAGCAAGGCTATACTTTACGGCGATTACAGCGGCCTGAGCGTAAATATACGTGAAGATATTTCCATTGAGGTGCTGCGTGAGAAGTATGCTACCCAGCATGCTATCGGCGTGGTGGGTTGGTTCGAGTTCGATGCTAAGGTATCGGATAACAGGCGGCTTGCGACTCTGGTAATGAAGTCTGCTTAATCGGTCATGAAGCTGAGTGAAATAACTGCGGATGATGTAGTTAGTTATTTGCGTCTTGAAGGTGCGCCATGTGATTATGACCATTTGCATGCGTCCATGGCGGCCGCCAAGGCGTATATATCAAGCTATACGGGTATACCGCAATCAGGCGAAGGCGAAACACTGGACGATTATGAAGACATATATCTTGCGTTTATGGTGCTATGCCAAGATGCATATGACAACCGCGCTTACGTTGCTGAAGGTACGGCAGCAAACCGCGTTGTATGCAGCATATTGGATATGCATGCGAGGAACCTGATATGATTATTGACCCGGGCAAGATGGATAGGCTTATATCCGTATTAAAGTACGAAAACGGCATGTGGCGAGAGACGGGACGGTTGTGGGCAAAGGTTGAATACACGGCAAAAATAGTATATTCGGCCTTTGCCTCAAGTTCGGACGGGTACAAAGTTACTATACGCAAAAACGGACTTGTGAGGCTTGAGTCAGCGTTGGAAATTGATGGCGAGCATTGCATGATAACTACGTTTGAAACAAGCCCACGGATGAATTACGTTATGCTATCCGTAGCTAAACTTGCACCGGTGGAATGTATATTGCGCCGCCAAGGCGAGGATACAGGCACTTTTTACGGGATATTTGCCGAAAAATATGTGCGATTTGAACATAATACGCCGTATGCTGGACAGGATGTAGGGCTGCTGCTTATAACACCGAAGACGGTAGCGCTTAGAACGGGCGATATAGTAGCGGCTATGGACAAACGTTTCAGCGTGCAGGAATGTCATATGATGGAGAAAACACATAATGCATACGAAGTTTACTGGACGGGAGACGCATAATGCAGAGCATAGACGAAGGAGAGCTCGCGAGAATTGGCAAAAGAATAGACAAATTGCTAAAAGATGCACCAAACATGCGGCGAAAGCTACACGAGCAAATGGGCGATGTTGCATATAATGCTGTAATGCAAGAGGTATCTCGAAGCACACAGCGGCATACAGGCAATTTGCAGCGGTGGCAGAGCAAATATGTCGGCAGCGGCGGCGGGTATGCGGCTGTGCGCGCTGAGAAAGGCCTTGTAGGCAAAAACAGTCCGGGAGCCATCACGAACTATGTGAACAGCGGCCACCGTATACGCCCATCAACTACTAACAGAAAAAGAAAAATAAACGTAGCGTATGTTGACGGACGGCATTTTTACCAAGCATCCAAGCGTGATTTGCCGGAAAAGCTTGCAAAGCTTGGTGAAGCGTTTGTGAGTGAAATTGCCGAGCGGATTGTTGGGAAGAAAGTATGATAAAAACAAATGACATAATCGGCGCGTTGAAAGACGTGCTTAAAGTTGCATGCACCGACTGCAAAGAAGTATATACCGAGGAAATGCCGCAGGACTTTGAACGTCCATCGCTATATATATCGCTGCAATCGGTATCGAGAACTGCTATAACGTGCAAAACGATGCAGAATAAGGCCAAAATTAAGATAAACTGCTTTGCCGTAAAGGATGATTATGGTTATTGTACAGAGGCAGACCTTAATACTCTTATGGGGAAAGTGATGCAGGTGCTTGCCGCTGGATACATACGCACGGACGATAGGGCGATCACACTGAGCATGCAGACTGGCGAGACACAAGCTGATTATGCATGCATAACTGTGGATGCGCTATATACTACAGCACGAAATGAGAACGGGAAGGAATATGATCTGATGAGGGTTGTTAAAACGAAATTGGAGGATGGAGAAAAATGAGTGGATTACCGAGCATTACAATAACGTTTACTTCGGCGGCACGAGCCGTGAGCCGTCGTGCGGGGCAGGGCATAGTGGCGATGGTGCTAACTGATGCCGGAAGCAATACGGCCGGCATATATCATATTGCAGCGGAAGCGGATATACCCGAGGGCTTGGGCGTAAATAACAAGGCATACATAGCGCGCGCCTTGACTGGCAATGTGAATCGCCCTGCAAAGATAATAGCTTTGGTTAAAACGTCCAGTACTACAATGGCAACGGCGCTTGCGAGTCTTGCGCTGTACGATTTTGACTGGATTGTTGGTGACCCGGACTTGTCAACTGCTGATGCGGCTACCATAAAGACGTGGATAGCAACGCAGCGTGCAGACTACGATAAGATATATAAGGCGGTCCTGCCGAATGTAGCTGCGGACAGCGAAAGCATAGTGAACTTTGCCGCTGAAGATATAAAGGTTGGCAGCACAACTTATGATACTGAGGCGTTTTGCAGCCGAATCGCCGGGATAATCGCGGGTACGCCGCTGAAACAGTCCATTACAAACACAATATTGCCTGAAGTGTCAGACGTTAAACGCATGTCGAGGGAAGAAGCGAATACGGCTATAAATGCGGGTAAGCTGATACTTGTGCATGACGGCATAAAGGTGAAACTTGGGCGTGGCATAACTTCGCTTACAACTACCACGAACAAGAGTAAACTGCTCAAAAAGATAAAGCTAAGTGAGACGCTTGACATAATCAAGCGCGATCTGCGCGTACTTACGCAGGACAATTATATAGGTAAACTTGCTAACAGCTATGATAACAAGGTTGTGCTTATATCTGCATATCTTGCTTATCTGAAAGAACTTGAAGCAGAGGGAATACTGCAATCCGGCAAATCTACTATGGAGATAGACATTGACGCTCAGAGGGCTTATCTGAAGGCGCGCGGCGATAATGTTGCGGATATGACGGATGACGAAATCAAGACGGCCGATACTGATGAACAGGTATTCATACGCGGAAGCATACGCATGCTGGATGCGATAGAAGACGTGGCGATCAACATGGAGTTTTAACAGGAGGATAATATGGATAAGGCAAGCAGAATAATATCGGGAACTTGGGGCGAGGTATGGCTTGACGGTGCATACGTAGCCGAGGCGGATGGATTGCAGGCCAAGGTATCATTCAACCGAGAGCAGATAAGGCAATGTCGCAAACTGAACAGCGGCAGAAAACTGATGAGTATAGAAGGCACGGGAAGCCTTAGCATGTATAAGGTAACGTCCCGCATGGCAGAAGCTCTTAGCAAGGTAAAAGCCGGCACAGACCCGGCATTTACCGTAATCAGCAAACTTGACGACCCGGATGCGTATGGCGCCGAACGAATAGTATTGAGCGGAGTAACGTTCGATGACCTTACCCTTGCCGACTGGAAGGCCGGGGAGATAGGCAAGGTTGAGGCGCCTTTTGCGTTTGAGGATTATGAGCTGGTAGACACTATTACAGAAAGGTAAAAAATATGGATAGCATTGATATGCTGCTTGGATGCGGCAAAAAGTTGACTGAAATACCTACAGCGGAAGTAGAGGTGTCACGGCTTACGGAAATGGCAGGCGAATCGTTTGTAGTTCGTATACGTGCATTGACGGCAAGAGAATTTGACGAGCTGCCCAAGGATGATTTTAGGGCGCATGTGATATTGAAGGCCACTATTGACCCGGAATTAGCGGATATACGCATTGCGGATATGCTTAAACCTGCAAGCCGAAGTGCAAGACTTACGCCTATTGAGGTCGTTAATGCATTGTTTTTGCCGGGCGAGGTTGTGAACCTGTATAATGCCATAACTGACCTTAGCGGCTTTGGTGAGGAAAGCATAAAGAACATAAGAAAAAACTGAGGAACACCCCGGAATTTGAGTTTATGCTGTATCTATTCCATACGCATAACATACTTCCGGGGCAGTATTATGATATGCCAACGGGCGAAAAGATAATGCTGCGGGCATTTGTGGATGAGATATTAGAAAGGAGCAAATAAGCCCATGGCGGCACGAGCAGATGTAAGCATAATGATAACGGCTAAGGATAACTACTCTGAGGCCATTATGAAAATGCAGAAAACACAGACCGCATTCCGCAAAGACCTTAAAGCGATGCAAAAGGACCTTGACAATCTAAACAAAAGTAAAATTCAGCTTAAGGTTGACCTTACACAGACTAAAAAGGAACTTGCGGAAGCAAAAAAGAGATTCCTCGAACTTGGTGATGCTGAATCGCGGGCGGCCTATATGGCGGCTGAAATGAACTACGATAACGTGAAGGCCAATCTCGATGCTGTATCGAAATCCATAAGAAGCACTCAGCGTGATATGGACAATCTTACTGGGGCGATGTCGAAGGCAGATGCGCGTATCGGAAGCAGCGGCGGAGGCGGAGAAGGTGGAGTACTGTCTCAGCTTTCTAAAGCAGGACTCTTTAACATGCTTAGCAGCGCCGGTGGGGAACTCGCGGGAACGCTTGTGACTTCGGCGGCAGGCGAACAGATTGGCAACTGGATAACATCAATAGCAGGCGGTGCCGCATCCGGCGCCGCCCTTGGTTCGGTTGTACCCGGAATTGGCACGGCCGTAGGTGCGGCCGTGGGTGCTGGCGCAGGTGCTATCAAGGCATTCACGCAGCAGTTTAGCTCGAAAGACGATGCGTTCAAGTCTGTTGTGGAGGATACTTATAACGATATTAAACAGACACAGGCAGAAGCACTTGATAACGGCTCAAGCTTAGCTGCAAATCGAGAAGCATCTCGCATGTCGTTTGCTACGTTGTTTGGAGACGAGAAAGAAGCGGATGGATTCATACAGAATGTAACTGATTTTGCCAATAAGACACCGTTTATGTTCGATGACCTCACCAGTATGAGTAAGGTGCTGAAAACATACGGATATGAAGTAAACGAGTTGCTGCCTACAATGCAAAAGATAGGAGATGCAGGCGCGGCACTTGGCTTGGACCAATCTGGCATGTCTGCAATAGCGACATATTTGGGCCGCATGAAGTCAACTGGCAAGGTGACTATGGAATACCTTAATCCACTACTCGAACGAGGCATACCCGTATGGGACTATCTTGCAGCGGCATCCGGCAAGACGAACAAAGAAGTGCAGGAGATGGTAAGCAAAGGACTTGTGCCGGGCGAAGAGGCGGCGGCAGCATTAGCGGATTATATGGGCGCCGATTTTGCCGGCAGCATGGAGAAACAGGCAAAAAGTTATGCCGGCTTGACATCTACACTGCAAGGCATGCAGGATGAAATGGATGTTGCTATGGGCGAAGGCTATAACGAGCAGCGCAAACTTGGCATGCAGGCTGAAATAGATTGGCTTTCAGGTGACTCTGGTGACAGAATGAAAGAAGCCAACCGCCTCGTTGGCGAATGGCAAGCAAGTCTTGAAAACGAAAAAGAACGGCTTTTGCGTGAGACGCTCGATAATGTAATGAACTCTGATGAGTTTGCAGAGGCTGATAATGTGAACAAAGGGAGGATGCTTGCAGAAGCACAGGCAAAAGCACAATCGGATTACCTTCAGAGCGATGCATATAAACTTCAGTTGGAGGCGAACGAGGCACTTGTAGACCAGATACAGATAGACATGGTTGATTCCTATTATTATGCAGGGTATTCGCTGGGCGAAAAGTTTTCGGAGGGCACAATAGACGGAATGTTGTCAGGTGGCCGTACCATTCCAGAAGTTATATTTGGCAAAGAGTATAAACCTGCAACGAGCGAAATTAGAACAAAATACGGGAAGAATTTCGCTTACGGCCTTGAACGGGTGCCGTATGATGGATTTGTTGCCACGCTACATGAGGGCGAGCGTGTGCTTACGGCCGCACAGGCCCGCGCACAGGATAGCGCCGGTGGCGGGCAGATAATCATAAGCGGGAATCAGTTTACGGTACGCGAAGATGCCGACATAGACCGGATTGCTACGGAACTATACCATAAAATAGCGGATGCCAAATCAGGATATATAGGAGAGGTGAGCCTTGTATGAGCATAGCTAAGTTTTGCTTTGACGGAAGTCTTATTTTACCGATTACGCCGGAAGCGTTTGAGGTAAGCAGCGGCATACGAATAGAAACTATAAATATCCATGCCATTGGCGATATACGCATAGCCGGATACCCAACGCTTGATAGTATAAGCATATCCGGCATATTTCCCGCAAATCGATATAGCTTCGCTGTAACCGATGATATAACCCCGTATGCGCTTGCAGCAAAGTTCAAGGAATGGGCAGCGTCACGCAAGGTAGTGCGCTGGCTTGTTACAGGGTCCGACGTTAACATGCCGGTGCTTATAGAGAGTATAAGCTACGGTGAGAAGGACGGCAGCGGAGATGTGTATTACACGCTGAGAATGGCTGAATATCGCCATGTGAGCGCATCTTCCGGGCGCTCGATAGACCGTTATCCAAAACTGCCGGATGTATATACGCCTGAAAAGGGAGAGAACCTTTTTATTGTGGCGGATAAGGTTTATGGCGACAAGAATAAGGCAAAATTTATTGCCAGTGCAAATGATATGAACAATATATACAGCAGACGTAATGCGCTGCGGCTACCGAGTATAAGACAATGAAACTGAGAATAAACGATATTGATGTTACACAGCTTGCAACTACTATAACTACGAGTGGCAGCGAGAAGGAATGCGCGCGCACATTGAGCGCCAATATAGTACAATCGCCTACTGATAGCAACATACCGGCTGTACCGATGAATGCGGGCGATATGATTGCATTTGAGGCAGACGGGCAAAGCTTTAGCGGCATTATTACGTCCGTGCAAAGGTCTACGGCGAGCAGCACAATTACTATAACTGCTAAGGATTGCGGAATATACGTTAAACGGAACAAGATAGTCCAGAAAATTAAGAATATGACAGCCGAGGCGGCTGCAGAAGCATTTCTGACTGCGAACGGAATGAACGTAGGCACACTTGTGCCTACGGGGTATACCTTTAGCAGATATTTTATGAACGTGACGCTATACGAAGCGGTAATGACGGGCTATGCTTTGGCTGCTGCGCAAAATGGCAATGCGTATATGTTGCGTGTAGATGGCGATGCTGTAAGCGTGATAGAAAAGGGCGCATATATTGCGGCTGTAATACGCGGCGGTGAAAACCTTATGGATGCATCCTACAGTGAATCTGGCGAGAATATAACAAATCAAGTCGCTATATATGATACGAGTGGTAAAATGAAGCAAACCGTTACGGGCGATACGACAATGGGAGTGATGCGCGAGATAATAATCGAATCATCATCGCGGGCAGAATCGATAGCGGCCGCGAATGAAATGATACGAAAGAATGCACTCAAACGCAATGCAACGGTAACGAATGTAGGCAATGCCGAGTGTATATCGGGCAATGCTGTTTTTGTATATGAGCCGTTCACGGGCTTGTACGGGAAATTCTATATCGCTTCAGATGTGCATACATGGAGAAATGGCCTATATACAAATAAGCTTACTCTTTCATGGGAAGCTACAATGGATGCTAAAGCTGCTGGCGAAGCAATATCTAAAAAACAGAGCTTCAAGGACCCGCCCCAAACGCAGGGCGTGTTTTATAAAAATGCCCCGCAAGGAAGGTGAGCACCATGGAAAAGAATGAAAATCCATATCTTGGCATGGCCGAGATGATGGGGGAGACTGCAAAGAGAAATGGTTCTAAGGACGGCGGCTGTATGACTGGAACTGTAAAAAGCACATCTCCGCTTGTGATAAGCTGCGCGGGCATGGATATAGACGGGGAAGCATTATATATAAATGCCGAGTTAATGAAGGATTATAAGCGTGAAATAACGCTCAAAATGCCCGCTTATGCCGTCAACGGGACAGTACAGGCAAACGCCAATACGATTGCCAAGAACGAGGCTATAACCGAGAAAATGGGACTTAATGAGGGCGATATGGTGCTTATAATACCGAGTACAGATATGCAGGCTTACTATGTCATATGCAAGGTGGTGGCGGCAAATGGCTAATATATATCCGTTTATTCAGCCGGCATTACACATAGCGGAACAGACTGACGGCATTGAATATCGTGATATAGCATGGGATTATGCTGCAAATATGCCACGCTTTAGCGCAAACGGGGAACCGGAGATAGTTAGCGGGCTTGAGGCGGTAAAAAGCTGGGCATGGCGTGCGCTGCATACAGAGCGATTCTTGAACGATATTTATAGCTGGAACTACGGATGTGAAATAATGACACTCGCGGGGCAGCAATGGATACGCGAGGTTAAGGAGGCAGAAGCAGTGAGATATGTACGAGAATGCCTTATACAGCATTCCGATATATCAGGCATAGCCAATGCTTATGCGGGATTTGATGGCAGCATGCTTACGATACGGTGCACGGCGATAACGTCATATGGCAATGCGGATATAGAGGTGAACTACAATGTATGAAAATATGGATAAGAACGCCATACGTGAAGCAATACTGGCTAACTATGGGGGTAGCGTATCCAAGATAGAAGGTTCATTTGCGGCTGATATGGCTGCTGCTGCAAGCGTTGAAATGGCTAAGATATATGCCACGATAGACTATGCAATGCAAACATTCCTACTGCAAACCAACGAAGGTGAATACCTTGAATTGCGTGCGGCTGAATATGGTATAAGCCGCAAGGCGGGGACAAAAGCAGCAGTATCTATTACTGTTACAGGTGTGGATGGAACGAACATACCGGCCGGCACAAGGATGCTTACCACGGATGGGCTTATGTTTGTCACCGACGAAGAGGCTACTATTGCGGAAGGTGAAACTGCTATACCCGCTACCGCTGAAAAGGCGGGAGCGCAATATAACGTTGCAGCAGGGAAAATAGCGTATTTGTTTACAAATATAGAAGGAGTAAGCAGCATAACGAATAACGTTGCGGCAGTAGGAGGGAGCGATGATGAATCAGATGGAGCGCTACGAAACCGTATATTGATGCGTTTACAAATGCCGGCAACATCAGGCAACGCATATCACTACCGTCTTTGGGCTATGGAAGTGGATGGGGTAGGCGCTGCTAAGGTTTTGCCGCTATGGAATGGCGCCGGAACAGTTAAGGTTGTGCTGGCAAGTCCGGATATGGGCGCAGTTTCGGCGGATATAATAACGGCTGTCCAGTCGCATATAGAAGCATGCCGGCCTATTGGTGCAGATGTAACGGTTGTGTCTGCTGCCGCGAAGAACATAAACGTTTCTGCAACGGTTGAAATATCGGCCGATACAACGCTGGATGCAATAAAAAAGGAGTTTGAAGCTGCGGTAAGCGAATATTTACAGGGCATAGCATTTGAACTTAGCAGCGTATCGTATAACAAAATAGGCTATCTGCTGCTTGCAATACCGGGCGTAAATGATTATAGCGGGCTAAAAGTGAATAACGGTACGTCGGCTGTGACTTTACAGACGAATGAAGTGCCGACGCTGGGGACGGTGACGCTAAGTGCAAAATCTGATAAATAAGCTAACAATATACGGCGAAAGCAAACAAGTGAAAGACTTGCAGAATGGCATCCAATACGCGCTTGAAAAACTGTGGGAAGCTGGAGATGCCATGTTTGATAACGTCTTTGCTGCTACGGCACTCGATGGCCTTGAACTATGGGAAAGAGCATACGGCATAGATACCGATTTAAGTTTATCAGCCAATCACAGGCGTGAAAATTTGATAGCCCAAATGCGTAGTGCTGGCACTACAACTGTTGCTATGTTAAAAAGTGTGGCGGAGAGCTATGCAAACGGCAGTGTAGCGGTAACGGAATACTATGCGGATTATAAGTTTACCATTACTTTTGTATCAACGCGCGGTATACCGGCGCAAATGGATAAGCTCAAAGCGGCGGTGGAAAAAATTAAACCTGCGCATCTTGCGGTTGAATATGTGTATACATACGTTACTCATGGCGAGATAAAAGGGAAACCGTATACGCATGCTCAGCTTGCAAGCTATACACACGACTATATCCGCAATAATTTGGAGGTATAAATGGCGATACAAACTACGAACTACGGACTCGCGTTGCCGGCGAATAATGATAATTATGACGTGGGCGACTTTAACGGTAACTTTAGCAAAATAGATGCGCAAATGAAAGCTAACGCTGATGCGGCAAAAAATGCTGGAGACACGGCGGGTGATCACACTCACGGCGCAATCACCAACGATGGCAAAATCGGCACAGATGCAAACAAGGCCGTTTTCACCGGCGTGGATGGCGCGCTTAAAGCGGGTACGCTGCCCATAGCTGCGGGCGGCACGGGCGCCGTTACGGCAGACGCGGCACGAGAAAACCTCAACGCGCAGAAAAAGAGACTCACGTTTACCAATACGGCGGTTGCTACATCGGCGTGGGTGGCGGATGAAACGTACGCGGACTATCCGTACCGCGCTGCCATTCCGCTCACAGGCGTTACGGCTGCGAGCTTTGCCGAAGTCGTGCTATCGCCTACTGACGCTGTATCCGGTGCATATGCGCCGGTGTGTGAGACGTACGCAGGAGGTATATATTTGTATGCCAATGCTGCACCCGGCGCGGCTATGACCATACCGGCTATAGTAATATGGGGGTGATGGTATGATAGGCAGAGTAAACACGGGCGGCGGCAAGATGAAATCGATCATAGGCACATTTACGTCCAATAAGTACGCAGCACAGTCAACATTCAGCGTTGCCGGACTAAAGTTCAAACCTAAGGTTATATTTGTCAGATTGCTTAGCAGCAGCAACAAAGCTGTGCACGGCGAAGATGAAGGCAGCAAATTCGGCTCGATAGACGCTGCACAGATGATGGATATAGATGCCGGAACTGGTGCATATATGACGAAGCGTACAGACCTTAACGACTATTCGAGTTGGTCGAATAAAGCACCCGGTATCACAATTGCCAATGGTACGCTTACGGTCAACGCTGGTCAGGCATATAGCACGCTCAGCGGCAGTTATTGGACAATAGGCACATATGAATACCGTATATACGGCGTATAAGGAGCAATAAAGATGTACATAAGACGAGTGTTTTACGACCCCGCCACAGGAGTCGCTCTTTATATCTATACCCAGCAGGGCGATTTTGAGTATACTCAGCCCGCGGTAATGGCCGCGCTTATAGGCTATTCGGACGCGGCGTGCATGGAGTGGACAACGCCCGATTTCGCTATTGAAGCCGCTTTTGCCGAAGTTGATGCGGACGGCAAAGCGCGCCGTGTGAACGTGAGCGTGGACGTCTCAGGCGATGAACCGCAGCTAATATTTGAATACGAAGCGATGGAAGAAGCAAGCGGTGATGACCCATATGAAATAATCGATATACTGACGAAGGAGGCTGCGGCGGATGGCTAACATAGAGCTGCGTGTGCGCGGGCAAAGGCTGCTTATGAACCGTAGCTATGTTGTTGCCGGAACGGTGCGCTACCTGACCATAAAGGCAGCGCTCAGCGGGGACTGGCAGGGTCGCGAGGTGTGGGCGTACCTTGAATTCGGAGATAAGAAATACAAGACGCAGCTGAACGCCAATGGTGAATCTACGGCGCGCGCAGGCCTTAATCTGAGCGCGGGCAAATGGTCCATATACCTTATGGGCTACGGCAAGGACGCGGACGGCAACGAAACGTGCATAACGAGTGACCGCGTGACGCTTAATGTGTATCCGACCGGTGCTTCAGGCGGCGAACAGCTTCCGGCAGACGAAGAAGGCGCGGGGTCGCTGAATGCTATAGAAATGTATATATGCGACTTTGCGAGCGCAGAAGACTGCATAATAACGACGGGAGGCCACTATGGCACAAAACGCGCAATCGTATCAAGGTGATAAAGTGCCTGAGTTTCGGATTGCCACAAAGGCAATGGAAATGCTGGATTATACGCTGAGAATAACCGAAAACAAGGACATATATCCTAACTGGACAAGGGGCAACCTTGTGCGGTATATACGCGATACCGCGGCGGATATATTGCGGCATATAGTCACGGCTAATGACATAAGCCGCGGCGGCACTACGCCATACACGGCAAGGTTGGAAGCACAGGAACGGGCTATACGGGATTGCTCCTACTTGCTTTCCCTGATAGATATATCTGAGCGCACGGGGCGTATAAGTGCGAGCCGTGCCCAGTATTGGGGCAAGAAGGTGCGCGATGTCAAGTACATGTGCATGGCATGGCGCAAAAGGGAGCAATCCGTTTAGTAGTGTGCAGCCTGATATAGCGGTGAACGTTTGGACGCGGTGGCCTGCCTCGGCGTCGGCTGTGGTGTACGTCAACTCCAACGGCAACGTCAACACGAACTCGCCCGCCAACAATAACTACGCCCGCCCCGATCTGTGGAGAACGCGAGACTGCGGAGCGACCCGCATGGTGCACCACACAAAGGAGGCTGCATACTATCTTTGCCACGAACGGCAAAGATGAATACACAATGTCGGCTGTGCTGCCCTACGGGACGGCACAGGAGAAACGGCATTCCATATTAACTATGTACGAAATACTATATACGCCCGATGTGCTGCATCGGGCTTTTAACCGTGCGATGCGTGGACACCGTAACGATGCGGAACATGCCGCGGCGGAAGCGCATAAGATTGAAACTATAGAATACCTTGCCCGGCAGCTTCGGCGCGAAACCTACGAACCGCGTCCTTTGCGGCAGTTTTGGGTGACTGAGCCGAAGCGCAGGCAGATACAAGCGCCCTGCGTGATGGATAAAATCGTACAGAACGCGCTTGTGGATGGGCTGCTGTATGATTGGCTGACAAAGCCTTTTATCCGGGATTGCTACTCAAGCGTTAAGGGCCGCGGGACAAGTGACGGACTCGCCCGGCTGAAGCTTTTCATGGGTGAGTATTATCGCTGCCACGGCGCTGAAGGTTGGATGCTGAAATGCGACATACACCACTATTTTGACAGCATAGACCAATCTGACGTGCTGCGGCGCGCCGAGCGGTACGTGCCGGACGCGCGTGTTATGGCGCTGCTTGCCAAGTATGTACGGCTTACATCGCACGGATTACCTCTCGGGCTGCGTACATCGCAGCCTTTGGCAAACCTTGAATTATGCGAAATCGACCACCGCATAAAAGAGGTTTACCGCTGCCGGTATTACGGCAGATATATGGATGACTTCTATATCATTCATAGTGACAAAGTTTTTCTGAAAGAGCTGCGGCGGGAGATTGAGGCAGGCCTCGCCGCAATAGGGCTGCGGCTTAACGACAAGACGCAAATATTCCCGCTTGCGCACGGGATAGAGTTCCTTGGGTTCCGCACTTACATGACGGATACCGGCAAGGTGGTGCGCGTACTGCGGCAGACGGCCAAGACCGCGCTGAAGCGCGGCATAAAGCGATATGAAGCCATGTACAGGGCAGGCGCTGCGCATGAAGAAATACAGCAAAGCTACCGATCACGCCGTGCGCACCTGATGCAGGGAAATTGTCGCGGCCTGATGCTGCGCTGTGACGCGAAAATGGAAGATATATTTAAGGAGGAGAACATGAACGAATGAGCCGACCGATCACCGATTTGCCCGCGGGGGCACTTGTAAATCTGATGGAAACGAATGGAGGGAACACCATGGGCAAGCCATGGCGCATCATTGCTACGGCAGACAAGAATCCATATAAAAACGGCGTATTTATGCTGCGTGACAAGGCAACGGGCACGGGCACGAGTGAATCCGCATTTAAGTGGAACAACGCCCAAACCGAAGTAAATTATGAGAATTCTCAATGCGACATAAAGCATGAAGCGGAGTTTTACGGAAGGTTTGACGAGGCTACAAAGGCGCTTATAATGCCAACGGCCATAAAGGTATATGACAACAATGCGGGCGAGGTGGTGAGCATAAATCGCCATGTGTTTGCGTTGTCCGCACGCGAATATGGTGTGGACTCATACACTACGGACACAACAGAGAACCCCGGCTATTTTACGGATAATGCGAGCCGCAAATGCTATAACGAGCAGGGCCAAGCGGTGAACGTTTGGGCGCGGTGGCCTGCCTCGGCGTCGGCTGTGGTGTACGTCGACTCCAACGGCAACGTCTACGCGATCTCGCCCGCCAGCAATAACAACGCCCGCCCCGCTTTAATTCTTGCATCTAATAGTCTTGTGTCGGATGCACCTAACGTGGATGGCAGCTACAATTTGATAACAAACGGTGCCATACCGCCCCGCGAGGTGGAGTTTACTGCGCTGCTGGGGCAAACGGACAAAATGCCCCAAAAGATAAAAGTCGAATGTGAGTACGAGATGCAGAGCGGCACGATAGAGTTCTGGGCGTGCAACAACTATAACGACCCAATACCCGCATGGGAGAAAATAGAGCTGGGAGAACAGCATAGGTTTGCCAATACTACCAAAGCTGCTGAGACGTGGGCGCTGGGTGTAAAGTGCCATGCGCAGAGTGAAAACAACATAACTGTGTATGAACCGTGCGCGATAGTAAGTTTTTAGGAGGTAAAGAGAGTGAATGCAGCAAAGTATTTGAGAAAACGCGCCGAAGCAGACAGAGAACAGGCATTTATCGATGCTGCCGAACTTGCCGATGTAGCCGCCGAGGTCGAAGCGGAGATAGCGGCATATCAGAAGATTATAGACATAATGGAAGGAGGTGAAGAAATCGATGCCGATACGGACTAAAGACGCAGCCCGCGCTTGGCGGGCAAACGAAGATAGGCGGGAAGCGGAGTACATAGCCGCGGGAGCCGCACAGGCGCAGGCGGCTAAGGCTACTCCCATTGCAACGGTGGGTATGTTTGCAGACGGGTTTGCACCATGGGAGGTGGGGAAGGCATACAAGCAGTATGACCTTTTTTTATATAACGGCATGGTTGGGTTCTGCCGTCAGGCAGTTACATCGGCTGCGCACCAGCCGCCGTTCAGCACGGGTATGGAAGCGATTTACGGCGTTCGCCCCGCGCCCGATGATAACGGCGTGTATCCGTATGTGTACAACATGGCGGCAAGCGTGGGCATGAGAGTGCGCGAAGGCGATAACGTGTATGTCTGCATCCAGCCCGCAGATCCGCTGCTTTATCCGCCGTCACAGGTTGCAGCGCTTTTCACTTTGGAAAAATAAAGGAGGAAACTTAATGAAAAAGACTATACTTATACTTCTGCTTGCGCTTACGCTTTGCGCAAGCATACCCACATTGGCTATGGGCTGGGCATATACGCCCGACCCTGCGCCGGAGTATACCGTGACCGTGAGTAAGCTTGACCGGGTAAATACCACTGCCGGCACGGCATATACGACCGTACCCGACAAGCTTGCGGCGGTGGGGCAGGTCGTATACTTCAGCGTGCGCATAACGGATAGCGGCGGCAATGATGTCAAAGGCGATATACGGCTCGGCGACTTGGAAGTGCTGTATATAGACGGCAATGTGATAGCCGCCGCGGTTACGGGCGCACATCCGGCCGTAACGGCATCGATAGAGACTGCTACGCCTGCCGACCAGCTTGTATATAACGGTAAGCCTATAATAATCACGGGTGACACCGTTACAATAGACAAGCTGGTGTTCGCACGCCAAAACAATGTTGCAGTAAGCGTAGATATTGCAAATGGCAATCTTGGCGACTTATCCCGTGCGCTTGCGGCGTTGGGCATGACTATAGAAGATATATACAGCGGCAAAATATATATGTCCGATGCCGCGCTTGCAGCAAACTTCGGGCAGCGCAGCAGAGCCGAGGCAACGGCAAGGTGGTATGCAGATGCGGATGCCGAAGTAAAGCCCGCTGTACCGGGCCTGCCGCAGACCGGCGATAACGCAGGTGCTGCCGGCCTTGTACTTGTAGTGACTGCCGTGCTGATCATAGGTGCAAAACGATGGGCAAGATAGCAGACTTCTTGGCCTACCTTGAATCGCATATAGGCGATGCATATGTGTGGGGCGCCCAGGGCCGGCGCGTAGATACCATGCCGGACGTATCTGCATGGGTGCGCAAACGCGAAGAAGGCAATTTGATACAGGCAGCACGATGTATGCGCTACATAAAGGCCGCAAAGAAGCGCCCGCTGTATGCGTTTGACTGCTCCGGACTAATAGTCCACTGGCTACTGGACGTTAAGGGAATGATAAAAGGCGACGTTACTGCAAACGGCCTGTATGCACAGTGCAGCAAACAGGGAAAAATCGGTGCATGGACGATAGAACCCGGAGACCTTGTTTTTAGACGCAAAAGCGGCGAGATGAAGCATGTTGGGGTATATGTCGGAAACGGGTACACCATCGAAGCCAAAGGCCGTGACGTAGGTGTTGTAAAGCTGCCGCTTGATAAAGGTACATGGACGCATCAGGGCAAGCATCCGGCGTTGGCGGAAGAAGCGGGAAACAAGTCGCCTGAGCGGCGGGTGTTCCGCATTGAATCTCCGTTGCAGCGCGGCGAGGATATACGCGCCATGCAGACAGCGCTTAATGCGTGCGGCTATCCGTGCGGTGATGCAGACGGCATATGTGGCCGCAAAACCGTTGCGGCGGTGAATGAGTTTATAAAAAATAACAAGTAAGGAGCGAATGAGAAGATGGATAATATGGTGGATGTACTACGTATAGCGGCAGCCGGTATAGGCGGCATAGTAACGTATATATGGGGCCCGTGGGATGCGCTCATAATCGCGCTGGTGGCTATGGTCGTTATAGACTATATCACGGGCGTGATTAAGGCTGCTGTGCAGGGCAAGCTTTCAAGCCTTGTGGGATTCAAGGGCTTGCTTAAAAAGGTCGCTATTTTCCTATTGGTGGCCGTTGGCGTTATGGTTGACAGAGTTATTCCTGCCACGAATGAGGCCGTGCGTAGCGCGGTTATTTTCTTCTATATTGCGAATGAGGGATTGAGCATACTGGAAAATGCGGGAGAACTCGGACTTCCGCTGCCGGCAGCGCTGAAAAAGTCGCTTGAGAAGATGCAGGACAAAGAAGAAAAGCCGGATATAGATTCTGATACAGATATAGAGCAGTAATTTGTTGGGCCGTTGGGATAATTCCTGACGGCCCTGTTTTTCAAAAAAGGACTTGCACGATGATGGCAACTTTTTGGCAACCATATGCCCTGCAATGATAATCTTTCCCGATTTGCATATACAGAGAAAGTAGCTTACTTACTTATAAAATTAAGACGATGATAAACAGCACGGAATGATAGAATGTGGTTCGGGACCAAAAGGCCGGGTGTTCAAATCACCTCGCCCCGACCATGAAAAAAGCGATTCCTCTCATACGGGGAGTCGCTTTTTGCTTTATCTTTAGTCTGGTATATATTACGCATGATGAAATAGCGCAGTAAAAGCAGGCGGAGTGATTCCGCCTGCTTTTGCGTTTATAACGGTTTGCAGTACCATGTCGGCACGGAATCGCTCATACCATTATACCAGTTAAACACATCCTTGGCTTGGTTTCGCATGGTTGCTATTTCTTTTTCGCCGAACGGCACGGCCCACGGCAGGGAGGATAGGGTGTTGCTGCTTATGTAAAGCGCAAGCAGCCGCCAGAAGTCAGCAGGCACAGCGCCGTCAAAATATCCATCTACCATGCCGGAAGCGAACACGGGCGCTTTCTGCGCGCACCAAACAATGCGGTTGAACTCCTCCCAAGGGTCGCCGAAGTCACAGCGATTGAAGTCGATTATGTATAGCTTGCCGTTGCGGCCTATCATCATGTTGCCTATATGGTAATCGCCGTGCTGAAAAGTTTGCGGCCTGCCCGCAAGCAAGCTGCGGTTATTGTTTATGTAGTCTATAAACGCCTCCGCCTGTCCGTTTTCGTATTTAATTGGGCAGGCTTCATATAAGGCTGTTTTCCTATCTATCTTGCGGCTGAATCGGGCCTCCCAATCTTCCTGCGTTTCGGGTGCGGGGATGGAGTGTATTTTGCGGAGAAAACGTCCGGCGTCCATACCGTATGTGTATTGCTTTGCGGCGGGGCAGTTTGGCACTATCGCTTCCGCGTCTTCGCCGTCTATCCATGCTTGTATTGAATATACGCCTTCGCCGCATATGCCGAATTCAAGCGGGTCGCACATGGGCACGCCAAGCTCAGCCACGCGGTGCATAAGCTCATATTCCTTCATTTTTTCGTCATATTTTTCAATTGGCGTTACACGCAGCAGAAATCTGTTGCCTTGCTCATCGGTTAGGCAATACTTTTTGTCGCCCGACCAGCCCTTTGGCACAGGCTCTTTTGAAACAAACTTTTTCAGCATTTGACCACCCACCTTCCTATGACTGTTCTATTATAGTCGTAAATCCGGCATAACACAAACACAGTTTCCATTTTATTCACAATAGGGAGCGGGACTTTATCATCATTGGTGATATAAACTATTGCCCGTATTGCCGCGACAAGCGGCGGGAAGGGATAATTATTTATGCAGCAGGATAAAACATTCCTCGGGACGGAGCCTGTTGGCAAGCTGCTTTTGAAGCTGGCCGTGCCTACGGTAGCGGCGCAGTTCGTGAATATGCTTTATAACATTGTGGATAGGATCTACATCGGACATATGGGCGCGGACGGCAGCCTCGCGCTCACGGGCGTGGGCGTATGTATGCCTATAATACTTATAATATCCGCGTTTGCGGCGTTTGTAAGCTCCGGCGGCGCGCCGCGCGCATCAATAGCGATGGGCGCGGGCGATAACGAATCCGCGGAAAAGATACTTGGCGGCTGCTTTACGCTGCAGCTTTGCATATCGGTGGCGCTTACGGCTGTGCTGCTGATTTGGAACCGCGATTTGCTGCTTACATTCGGCGCAAGCGAAAACACGATAGATTACGCCGTTGATTACATGAACATATATGCTGTCGGCACCATATTCGTGCAGCTTACGCTTGGTATGAACGCCTTCATAACGGCGCAGGGCTTTGCGAAAACAGGCATGTACACTGTGCTCATAGGCGCGGTTGCTAACATCGTGCTCGATCCGCTGTTCATATTCGTGTTCGATATGGGCGTTTCCGGCGCCGCGCTTGCAACCATAATATCGCAGGGCATATCCTGCATATGGGTGCTGCATTTTCTTATGAAAGGGAACAGCATACTTAAACTCAGGCGCGAAAGGATGAGGATAGACTTCAAGCTTATCCTTCCGTGCATAGCGCTGGGCCTTGCGGCGTTTGTTATGCAGTCAAGCGAAAGTATAATATCCGTGTGCTTTAATTCTTCCCTTCTCAAATACGGCGGGGATATTGCCGTTGGCGCAATGACGATACTTTCAAGCGTTATGCAGTTCGCCATGATGCCGCTTTCCGGCATATCTCAGGGCGCGCAGCCAATACTCAGCTATAATTTCGGCGCAAAAAACGCATCCCGCGTTAAGGAAACGTTCAAGCTGCTGCTGAAGGTCTGCCTTTGCTATTCTGTTTTGCTCTGGGGCATAATAATGCTGTTCCCGGGAGCGTTCGCCAGCCTTTTCACCACCAGCGCGGAGCTTATAACCTTCACCGAGGGCGCGCTTAGGATATACTGCGCGGTGCTGTTCCTATTCGGCGTGCAGATAGCGTGCCAGATGACGTTTGTATCCATAGGCAACGCAAAATGTTCAATAATTGTTGCGGTGCTGAGAAAGTTTGTGCTGCTGATACCGCTTATATACATTATGCCCGCGATACTTGCCGATAAAACAATGGCGGTATATATGGCTGAGCCTGTGGCGGATTTTATCGCCGTTTCGTGCACGGCAATATTGTTTACAATAGAGTTTAGAAAGGCAATGGCGCGGCTTGAAGGCGGCAAAAACTAAGAAATAAAAAACAGGGCGGGGCACGCTCTCTGCTGGTAAGACAGTAAAACCAAATTTCTAGGAACAGGTATGATCTCGGTCATGCCTGTTCCGCTTTTAGCAGCTCATCCACGGGAATGTAGCCCACAAG
>ERZ791603.205-NODE-205-length-54994-cov-3.499609_pt1 | contig 54994 bp, 59 predicted proteins | sample MGYA00509966_ERZ791603 | MGnify/ENA primary metagenome ERZ791603 (study PRJEB30046, sample SAMN00791931) | human gut metagenome | study: EMG produced TPA metagenomics assembly of the A metagenome-wide association study of gut microbiota in type 2...
AAGCAATTAAGAATCCATGATGTTAATTAATAGACACTAGCGAAATTTTGCCGAGCTGGGTATACGAACAAATATTGCAAAATGAATATGCTGATGTAACGCACTCCTAGCAACAGAATATTGCGAAAGCTTTGAAGCAAAAGCAAAAACCAATCCTCAGGGCACAAACAGCTCTGAGGGATTTTTTCGCAAAAAATGAAAAAAGTAGAGAAATTTTTCCGGTGTGACTGCTGTGTGACCACCATAGTGTATAATGTAATGTAGAAAGAAATAACAAAGAAAACGATATTAAATCGGGAATAAAATGTGAGGTGAAGAGTGATTAATGAGAAAACTGAATTTTTACCACTGGGAAGTATCGTGGTTATAAAAGGTGGCATTAGGAAGTATGTCGTAGTCGCGAGAGCGCTGAAGGTTAATGTGAATGGAAGATAGCAGTATTTTGACTACAGCGCATGTACATATCCGGAAGGAATGGCAGGCGACAGACTAATGTATTTCCAGCATAATGCTGTCGAGTCTTAAAGTCACGGTGTAGACACTGCTAGATAACATAACTCTGTATAAAGCAGGATACAAGGGATGATGATTACAAAATAAAATTGATGAATAAGTAATGCCTGCTGATTAAGAAGATATCTGTAATTTCTAAATTTTATGTTTGCATCGCTTATACCATAATCAGAACAAATGCACAGTGGTATATTATTTTTTTAATATTTAGAGTGACAAAACAATATATTTATAATAAAATGATATTGTCAAATTATTAATAAAAAGCATACGAAAGAGAGGAGTAAGTTATGCAGGACATTAGTATCATTGGAATTATTGTTGCAGTTGTTGTTCTTGTTATCCTGTTGTTTATGGCAATCGGATACGTGAAGGCACCGCCTGATATGGCGTATATCATTTCAGGTGTGAAGAAAAAGTCAAAGGTAGTTATCGGAAAGGCGAGCATACGTATTCCGTTTTTTGAGCGTCTTGATAAGCTGAATCTCAGACTGATACCTATCGATGTAAAGACGAGCAATGCAGTACCGACAGCAGATTATATCAATATCAACGTCGATGCTACGGTAAACGTAAAGATCAGTAATAATCCTGAAAAGCTACGCCTTGCGGCTGAGAATTTCCTTAACAAAAACACAGAGTATATCGCCGGTGTTGCCAGAGAGGTTCTCGAGGGTAATGTACGTGAGATCGTTGGAAAAATGAAGCTTGAAGAGATGGTCTCAGACCGTCAGAAGTTTGCCAATCTGGTAAAAGAGAATGCAGAGCCTGATCTTGCGGCAATGGGACTTGATATCATCAGCTTTAATGTGCAGAATTTCGTGGATGGCAACGAGGTAATAGAGAATCTTGGTATCGACAATATCGTAAAGATTAAAAAGGCCGCCGCCATCGCAAGGGCAGAGAGTGAGAGAGACATCAAGGTAGCTCAGGCTTCGGCTGACAAAGAGTCAAATGATGCAGCGGTTGCGGCACAGACAGAGATTGCCAAGAAACAGAATGAGCTCGCTATCAAGAAATCAGAGCTTCAGATGGAGGCTGATACAAAGAAGGCTATGGCGGATGCGGCTTACGACATCCAGAAGGAGGAGCAGCGTAAGACCATTGAGGTTGCCACAGCAAACGCTGATATCGCAAAGCAGGAGCGAGAGATTGAGTTAAAGCAGAAAGAGGTTGCAGTAACAGAGCAGTCTCTTGAGGCAGAGGTCAAGAAAAAGGCTGAAGCCAATAAATACGCGGCACAGCAGCAAGCAGAGGCACAGCTCTACCAGCGTCAGAAGGAAGCTGAGGCAAGACAGTTCGAGGCACAGCGTCAGGCGGAGGCACAGAAAGCAGAGGCAGAAGCCATGAGATATGCCAAGGAGCAGGAAGCTGCCGGTATCCGTGCAGTCGGAGAGGCAGAAGCATCAGCTATCCAGGCAAAGGGTATTGCAGAGGCTGAGGCTATGGAGAAAAAGGCAGAGGCATATGCCAAGTACAATAAGGCAGCCGTTGCAGAGATGATGATTAAGGTGCTGCCTGATATCGCAGCCAAGGTTGCAGAGCCACTTGGACAAATCGACAAGATTACTATTATCGGTGGCGGTGATGGCGAAAATGGTGTAGGCAAGGTTGCCGGAAATGTACCGGTTGTAATGGCAAAGGTATTTGAGAGTATGAAAGAGGCAACAGGTATTGATTTATCTGAGATTATCAACGCTGATTCATATGACGCAAAGGTAAATCGCAACGTAAATGTAACCGGACTTGATGGAGTAAATCTCGTTGTAAATGCGGATACGGACAAAAACGGTGAAAAGACTGAAAATTAAATAGTGTTATATTAATCCGCTATACGATATGTGAGTATAGCGGATTTTTAATATTTTCTGAATATTTTCTGAAAAAAGACAAATATTTGAAAATTACAGGATTATATGATATATTTTGTTGCATAAAAGCAGATTGCCTGTACATGGTGACATATATAAATAATGAAGAGGAAAATCTATGAACGATAAAAGAAAGATAATAGCAATATTTATAATTGTTGCGATAGTAGCTGCGCTGGCTGCAGTTGCCACCTTTTTTGTGATTAAATCAGCAAAAAAAGAGGCTCGAGGCTCGTCACAGATGACAGAAACAGCCACAGAGGATAGTTCAGATAAGGAAGACCCGCAGCATACGGGAGGCAATGCAGGCTCAATGAGTGCGACATCTGATGATGGAGCTTCTGCGGATGAGACACAGATACTGTCTGCAAGCTCTGTTGCGGAAAACAGTAAGCTGACTTTCGGAATTGATGTATCTAAATATCAGGGCACCATAAAGTGGGACAAGGTTGCCGCAGGCGGAATTGATTTTGCGATGATACGTGTTGGCTACAGAACCCAGAAAACAGGCGAGATGTGTGTTGATACAAATGCCAGATACAACATGCAGGAGGCACAGAAAAATGGCATAAAGGTCGGAGTGTATTTCTTCTCATCAGCAGTAAATGAAACAGAAGCCATTGAGGAGGCAGACTGGGTAGCAGACTACATCTCAAAATATCAGATTACATATCCGGTGGCATTTGACTGCGAGGGCTTCACAGACTCAGCCAGCAGACAGTATGGCATGTCATCGGAGGCCCGCACCAAAGTAGCTGAGGCATTTTTGCAGGAAATATATAATAAAGGATATACACCTATGTTTTACGCTGCAATGAATGAGTTGTCACAAAACAGCCAGTGGGATACTAAAGCGCTGGAGAGCAGATACAAAATATGGGTGTCACAATATCCGGATACAGCTTATCCACAAACACCACAGTCATCATATGAGGGTACACATGCTATGTGGCAGTATACCAACAAGGGAAAGGTGTCAGGGATTGATAAGCCGGTAGATTTGAATGTTGCATACTTTGGGTTTGATGAGACAGAGTCTGCAAAAAATGGTGATGCGGCTGACAATGCAACAGCTGACCCGGAAGCAAACATGAAGTTTTCGGATGTAAATGAGACTGTAACTGCCAAGGAGAGCGTCAATCTGAGGGATATTCCAAGTCAGGGCAATGACAGTACAATTAAGGCAACGCTGAATAACGGTGATACGGCAGCAAGAACAGGTGTCAGTGACAGTGGCTGGTCACGTGTGGAATATAATGGACAGACGTACTATGCCATTTCAAGCTACCTCACAACAGATATGAACTATGTAGTTCCCGGACAGGACGGAAGTGGCAGCGGAGACGGACTGAAGACAAAGTTCAAGGAGTGTAATGATACTGTCACTGCAAAGATAGAGGTTAATCTGCGTGCACTTCCAAGTGTCACAAATCCTGATGCTACAGTTATTGCAACAATAAAAAATGGGGAAACAGTCACCAGAACCGGAATCAATGAGGAGTTTGGCTGGTCACGCGTGGAATATAATGGACAGACACTTTACTGTGTGACAAGCTATCTGAGTGTGCAGTGATATAATGAACGCAGTGCTTTGGAGAATAAAGTCAAAAAAATAAAATGTAATTAAGTTAAAGTTACACATAAAGTAGAAATAGTGAAAAAATGTCATGGATATAATGATAGAATTGTTTGAAAGAGTGCGTTAAAATACAAAATAACGAAATACGTAAGTAAAGGGGCATTTTATGGAATATTCAGCAATTTTTCATGACATGGATAAAAGATTCTGCTATGCGATAGATAAGGATTTATTTGTGATACGCGTGCAGGTAAAAAAGGATGATATGAAGGAGGTAATCCTTCACTATGAGGACAAGTATATACCTATGGAGCGCAAGGATACGCGAATGACACTTCCTATGAAGAAGGTAGCCACTTCACAGTTTCACGATTATTATGAAGCACAGCTTCAGATGCATCTGATATGTCTGAGATACTTTTTTGAATTTACGGACATGCAGGGTGAAAAGGTATATTACGGCAATTATGAGTTCGATAAGGAGTGCATCACAAACAGGGACAGAATGTTTGACTGCCCGCAGAATCTCAGAGAGGAAGAGATGTTTGAGGTGCCACAGTGGGCAGCCAACAAGGTAGTGTATCAGATTTTTCCGTCGCGCTTTGCCGCAACACAGCCGGTGGACAAAGAGCTGTGGTATAAGGCGCCGATTACGCCTATGGATGATCTGCATGGCAATCTCAGAGGTATCATAGAGCATCTGGATTATATTAAAGATTTGGGAATCGATGTGGTGTATCTGACACCAATCTTTAAATCAAATTCGTGCCATAAGTATGATACCATTGATTATTATCAGGTTGACCCATCATTTGGAACAACAGAGGATTTAAAGGAGCTCGTACAAAAATCTCATGAGCGTGGCATGAAGGTAGTGCTGGATGCGGTATACAACCACTCAGGAAGAGAATTTTTCGCATTTCAGGATATACTTGAAAAGGGTGAAAAGTCGAAATATCTCGACTGGTATTTTATCGACGAACTGCCACCTAAGGGTGAATGGGGAGAAATTCCAAACTTCAAATGCTTCGGCTATTACGGTGGAATGCCAAAGCTTAATCTGAAAAATCCTGAGGTTGAAAAATACATCACGGATGTTGCCTGCTACTGGATTAAGGAATGTGATATTGACGGATGGAGACTGGATGTAGGAGACGAAATCAGTCATTTCTTCTGGAAGAATTTCAGAAGGGCAATCAAGGCAGTAAAGAAGGATATGCTGATAATTGGTGAGATATGGCACTATGCAGGAGACTTTCTCGAGGGAGATGAGTGGGATACTGTCATGAATTATCCATTCTACCTGAATCTGATAGATCTGCTTGCAGACGAAAAAATCAATGTCAGCCAGTTTGTACAAAATCTTGGATATCTGAAGGGCCGCTTAAACAAAAAGTGCTATCCTCTGATGTGGAACCTGATTGACAGCCATGATACAGCAAGATTTTTACATCTGTGCAACGATAATAAGAAAAAACAGCATCTCGCTGCAGCATTTCAGCTGCTACTGCCGGGAATGCCTATGGTCTACTATGGCGATGAGTATGCCATGCCGGGAGCAAATGATCCGGACTGCAGACGAGGCATGTACTGGGATGAGGAATACCAGGACAAGGAGATGTATAATTGGTATAAGAAGCTCATGCAGATTAGAAAAGCACATGCATGCATCGTAGAGGGCGAAATGATTGAGACAATCACAAATGACGATGAGGATACGATTGTTATGATCAGAAAAAATGGCGAAGAGACAATCGCAATGCTTTTCAATTGCGGCAGCAGTGTAAAGGAATTTAAAGAGTATGCCGAGAAATATAATCTGCTTACAGATAGCGCATTTGACGGAAAAGTAGATGGACTTGATGCTGCTGTAATTGTGCTTTAAAAAATTTATACGGATTTTATCTATTATCTATAAGAAGACGGGGTTTTGCCCGTCTTCTTTTGGTATAAGGAAAGTAGTTTTTGCATAAAATCAATTCTGTTGAGGTAAAATTGAGATTGACATTGTATTGTATGAGTATAAAATACAAGGAATCAGGTGATGTACAATGAAAAGGCATAAAATATGTAAAATTATTTTGGCTATACTGGCAGTTTTTTTATGTGTGGCTTTTTATGAGTTAATCGGAATCTGCATCACATATAAAAAACAGCCGGCAGTGTCTGATGCTACTATAAAGGAAACACAAAATATTATGAGTGTGGCGGGGAGAGAGAATACGGAAAGAGCAGTAATCATTGAAAAAAATTCGCAGGCTCTTTTAGAAAGAGTTAGATTAATCCAAAATGCAAAGGATGAAATAATCCTTTCTACATTTGCATTTAAATCAGACGAAAGCGGAAAATTGATTTTAGGAGCACTGCATGATGCGGCAGACAGAGGCGTACATGTCCGCATATTGGTAGATGGAATGGAGAGCTGGATTGATATGGAGGGTAATCCATATTTTTATGGATTATCTTCGCATGAGAATGTTGAGATTAAGCTGTACAATAAAGCAAATCCGCTTAAGCCATGGAAGACAATGGGAAGAATGCATGATAAATATCTGATTGCAGATGGTAAAATATATATTCTTGGCGGAAGAAACACATATAATTATTTTTTGGGGGATTTTCCGGGGCATAAAAATTTTGACCGGGATGTGTTAGTTGTCTGCGATGAGCCACAGAAAGATAATTCCGTCAATCAGCTTTGGAATTATTTTGAAACAATATGGGAACAGGAGGACTGTCGGTATTTTCATAACAGTAAAAAATTAGCTGACAGACAATCTGTAAAGAAAGCAGTTTTAGAGCTGCAGGAAGGGTATCAGCAATATTTTGAAGTTAATAAGGAAAAAATTTGTGATACAGATTATGCGGATGAAACCTTTGAAACAGAAAAGATTATCTTGTTATCAAACCCAATCCACACCGGGGCTAAGGAACCGGTGGTATGGTATCAGCTGGGAGAATTAATGAAAAATGCAAAGGAACGCGTAAAAATTCATACACCATATATTATTTGCAATGATATGATGTATAATACATGGGAGGAAATTGCACAGAAGGTTCCGGACTTTTCTATTATGACAAATTCTGTTGCAAATAACGGAAATCCATTTGGAACTGCTGATTATGCCAAAAACAGAAACAGAATTTTAGAAACAGGAATTGATATCTGGGAATATGAAGGCGGTTATTCGTATCATGGAAAAAGTATTCTGATTGACGATGATCTGTCAGTAATAGGTTCATTCAATATGGATATGAGAAGTACTTATCTGGATACAGAGCTGATGCTTGTAATACGCAGTAAAGAGATTAATAAACAGCTGGAGGATGGCATGATGGAGTATGAGAGCGTGTCCAGACAGGTATTAGACGACGGAACATATTATGATCCATATCATGTAAAGCCGATTGAATTAACAGAAAAACATAAAAGAAAGGTGTTTCTGGTACAGCATCTGCTTGGATGGGCAAGGGATTTGTTTTGATTAAAGGAGAATATAAAGCGTGTTTAAGATATTAATTGTAGAAGATGATAAGGAATTAAGTCTGTTATTCCAAAAGGTGCTTGAAAAGAGCGGATATCAGGTCAAAAGTGCGTCGGATGGAGCACAGGCACTGGAGGTATTGGACAGAGAGTATATTGATTTAATCATTTCCGATATAATGATGCCGGTTATGGATGGATATGAACTTGTGTCGGAGCTTCGTTCGGCGGGATATCAGATACCGGTGCTTATGATTACTGCAAAAAGCAGCTTCGATGATATGCGTCAGGGCTTTCTTTCGGGAAGTGACGACTATATGGTAAAACCCGTAAATGTCAATGAAATGGTTTTGAGGGTAGGGGCACTGCTTCGGCGTGCACAGATACTGAACGAACACAAAATTGTGATTGGCTCAACCGAGCTTGATTATGATGCAATGACAGTTGTGACCGGTGATGAAACGCTTGTTCTGCCAAAAAAGGAATTTCTGCTTTTATACAAGCTGGCAGCTTCACCGGGCAGGACATTTACGAAGCAGCAGCTAATGGATGAGGTATGGGGATATGATACAGAGGCAGACCCACATACGATAGAGGTACATATAGGAAGAATCAGGGAGCGTTTTAAAGAAAATCCGGATTTCGAAATTGTAACAATGCGTGGTCTGGGATACAAGGTGGTGAAAAAATAATGGAACATAAAAAGAAAAAAGAATTGCGTATCCGCTCGTGTCTGACCGGTGCAATCTGGCTGGCACTTGCATTTTCTATGCTGATATCAGCCTTGTTGTTTGCGTTTTTGAATCATTTTTTGGATTTGCCCGGGAAAATACCGGGCCTTGGCTGGCTTTTGATTTTTAATACATTGATAGCAGGACTTATTACATCATTTATCAATGCAAAGCTCCTTGAGCCGATTACCAGGCTCGGTAAAGCAATGAAAGCAGTTTCACAGGGAGATTTTGAACAGCATCTGGAAACAAACAGCCGCATAGCCGAGATTGGAGAATCCTATCAGAGCTTTAATGTCATGACAAAAGAGCTTCGTGCAACAGAGATGCTGCAAATGGATTTTGTATCCAATGTTTCCCATGAGTTCAAGACTCCAATCAATGCAATTGAAGGCTATACGATGCTGCTCCAGGGAGATGAGCTGTCACAGGAGCAGGAGGGGTATGTAGAAAAAATCCTGTTTAATACTCAAAGGCTTTCAGGTCTTGTTGGAAATATTTTGTTATTATCAAGGCTGGAAAATCAGAATATTCCAATGAAAAAAACCAAATATCGTCTGGATGAACAAATCCGTCAGGCATTTCTTTCATTGGAAGACAAATGGACTGAAAAAGGAATTGGCTTTCAGGTGGAGATGGAGGAGGTCAGTTATGTTGGAAATGAAGGGCTTTTTATGCATATCTGGATAAATCTTTTGGATAATGCAATCAAGTTTAGTCCACAAAATGGGACCATCACCATGTTTCTAAGGCATGAAAATGATTCTGTGCAGTTTATTCTGGAAGACGAGGGACCGGGAATCGCGGATGATGCAAAAGCCAGAATATTTGACAAGTTTTATCAGGTGGATGGTTCTCATAAAGCCGAGGGAAACGGCCTTGGCCTGGCACTTGTGAAAAGAATTGTAGACATCGCCGGTGGAACAATTAAAGCTGAAAACCGGGAATACGGAGGATGCAGATTTGTAGTAGAACTGCCAATAAAGAATTATAATGAGTAGCTATTTAGAACATGATAGTTACAATAATAAAATAATAAGATAAAAAGATAGGAGAATTTATATGACATTTTATCAGGAACTGCAGTTAAATCAGGCCGGCTCTAAAAGCCTGCTGAAAAATAGTAAAACAATGAAAGAAAAACTATACCATACGTTTGTATACATGGTGAAGATAGCTGTCACAATGGTTTTTTGCTTTGCCTTTGTCACTGCCTCAAGCATCATATTGGGAAAGGATAACAGCATTGTGGGAGTAGTGGTCTTATTATGCGTTATGGTATTTCGAAACGCTGATCTGGGAATCCATACCGGACACTCTACATGGCTTTTGGCATTGTTCTTTGTAATTATGACAGTATGCCCACATCTGGCAAATCAGCTTTCACCGCTTCCGGCGCTGCTTATAAACATTGCAGCTCTTGCAGTGCTGATTCTGTTTGGATGCCATAATCCATTTATGTTTAATCAATCCACACTGGTTCTTGGCTATTTATTGTTATATGGATATGATGTGTCAGGAAAAAGCTATATGCTTCGAATAGCAGGGATGGCCGCAGGAGCTGCCATCACATGCCTGGTATTTTACAGAAATCATAAAAACAGAGACTATAAAAGAAATATGAAAGCTGTAATTGAGGAGTTTGACCTTTCTTCATCACGTACAAAATGGCAGCTGTGCCAGATACTATGCGTACCGTTAGTTCTATGTATTGCACAGCTTTGTAATATGCCGCGTGCAATGTGGGCAGGTATTGCAGCCATGTCCGCCATCCTGCCGTTTATGGAGGATATGCAGTACAGAGTCAGAAAGAGGATTGTCGGTAATATCGCCGGGGTTATATGCTTCATAGTTTTATACTTCCTGCTTCCGCCATCAATCTATGCGTACATAGGAATCATAGGTGGAATCGGCGTGGGATTATCGGCACAATACGGCTGGCAGGCCGTTTTTAATACATTTGGCGCTCTGGCTATAGCTGCAGAGAGCTACGGATTAAAGGGAGCAGTCGGCTTAAGGGTGATTCAGAATGTATTTGGAGTCGTTTTTGCGTTGGTATTTTGTGCTGTATTTTATAGATTTATGTCAGTGAAAGAGGAAGCGGTTAATTAGGATAATGAAACTTGGGTTGAAAAAGGACGTAATTATGGTATAATTAGACCATAAATAAGGGGGTGTATATTATGCCGCAAATAATTCCAATTAAAGACTTGAAGAATACATCGGAGATATCTGATATGTGTCATAAGACAGAGGAGCCAATTTATGTTACTAAAAATGGCTATGGCGATATGGTAATTATGAGCATGGAGATTTATGAGTCAACAATGAGACAGATTGCCATGTACAGAGATATAGAGATATCTGAAAAGCAGATAGAGGCAGGACAGATAAAGGATGCCAGAACAGCACTTAGAGAAACGAGGGCAAAGTATGGCTTATAAATTAAATGTTACAGAGCATGCTGATGAACTACTTGATAATCTTATGTATTATTTGATTTATAGATTAAAGAATAAACAGGCAGCGAAGCATTTGTTAGATGGTATTGATGTAATCTATGATAGATTGGAGGTCAATCCCTTTCAATTTGCAGATTGTAGAGATGCATATCTTGCCAAGAAAGGCTATAGAGAAGCAGTTGTACCACAGATGAATTATATTATAATTTTCGATGTGAGAGATGATGTTGTAAATGTAGTTGGTATTTTTCATCAGTTAGAGAATTATCAAAATAAATTGTAATATGCTTGAAGTAAATCAGAGTCAGTAGAAATACTGGCTCTATTTTTTTAACTTTTGTCAAAATCAGGAAACAGATAATTTACTGCATGCTATCGAGAAGCTCTGAGAAGCTCTCGGATGGCATAGGCTTATAATAGTAAAAGCCCTGCATCTCATTACAGCCTGCCACAGTCAGGAAATCAGCCACTTCCTTTGTTTCCACACCCTCACACACGATACTGTGATGTGTGCGTTTGAGCATGTGAAAAATCTCTTCAATAACAATCTTTCCGTTGGTAGAAAGTGGTCCATCAAGGAAACGTTTGTCCATCTTTATTTCATCAAACTGAATATCCTTCATGGTATTGAGAGAGGAATAGCCTGAGCCGAAATCGTCCATGGAAATAAGTGCTCCGGCATTGTGGAAGTGTTCAATCATACAGTTGACAGCATCGTAATTGTGTATGTATGCTTCCTCTGTGATTTCAAATATTAAAAGACTTGGGTCGGGATGGTATTTTTCAAAAATCTCATGGACCTTCTGCTCAAATCCGGTTATGTTGTTGAAATGTGCCGGCGTCACATTCAGGGAAATTGGAACAACAGGAAGTCCACTGTCTCTACGCTCCTTCAGCCAGGCAAAGGCTTTTTCGTATACATAGTAATCTATGGTAGTAATATCTCCGGTTTCATCAAGCACCGGAAGAAATTTATCAGGAGTCCAGACCACTCCGGGAGCCTTATTCCAGCGGACCAAAACCTCGGCACTTTCAATTTTTTTACTTTTACAGCCAATCTTTGGCTGCATATAAATACATATTTCGTCGTTGTCAATTGCACTCTGAAATGAGTTGATAACATCTGCACGGTGCTGTTCCATCTCAGCACAGTATCAAGTATATTACTTCCGGTTTCATATCCACAATACTCATTTATGAGGCGGAAGTCCTGGATATCAGCGGTGACAAATGCGTAGGAGCGTTGATCCTTGTGATTGCTCAGTATAGTATGCAGCTTTTCAATCAGGTATTCAGACGAAACACTATGAAAATGCCTTGAGCTGCTATAGCTTATCGATGGAGCTGCAGAGCTCATATGTTCTTTTTTGTAGCGCTTGTCCTCATACATTTTTTCGTCAGCTATTTTCATCAAATCCGGAATCAGATAGTAGTGATTGCGGTAGCTCATGTCCGTAGGTATCATTTATTTTTTTAAGATTGTTTAAATCAAACATCATGATACCCAGATTAAAGGTATCTTCTTTTTCCTGTAAATCGTACAGTTTTTTCTCGAGTGCCTTTTTGTTGTGCACACCCATCACATCGGATGAAGCAAAACGGACTACATCGCGTGTATAGTCCAGCATGACAAATGAAAGAGCGCATCCGATAAGTGAAAGAAGTATCAGGGCACCTGTAAAAATCATAATGATGCCGTTAGAGTAATGTACACCTGTCTGTATATGGAGTATCAGGGTACACAAAAAAAGCAGAAAATAGCTATCTGCGTTCCGCAAATTAATAATATTTTTTTATTTCTATCCATTATTGAATCATCATCCTTTACTTAATATATGCATAAAACCTCAGCTATATGGTAAACTATGGCTATATATGAATTGCTAAGCCACGAGAATGACCTTCTGAGCCAGATGTTTTTCTATGCCAATCCGGGCGTCCTTCACACTGACTATATAATATCCGTGAAATTCGGATATAAGTCTGAGCTCCTGCCCGGGTATAAGTCCTAAATTTTCCAGATGATGTCTCTCTTTTTCCTGACCTCCTATGCGGTGAATTGTGTATAGTTTTCCTAATTCAGCTAAATTCAGTGGCATTGTTAGACCTCTCTTTCTGCCATATCCCCTCGGCGAACTAAAGTTAGCTTTATCTAACAGAGAATAACATAATTTGGAGTGGTTGTAAAGAATTGATTTGTAAACTCATATGAGGTTTGAAATTTTTCTGGAAATTGAAATGATAGCAGTGCTTTATCTGTAATGGATACATAAAGATTTAATAATAATCCCGAATGTTTTTTTAGATAAATAAGCCATTCGGGATTAATTTGTTCTTTTTTAAATTATTTTTGTGTGTTAAGATATGAAAAAGAAAAAATTTGGTAAACGATGATAGATTTTGGGAGAAGAATATTATGAGTGAAAATATGAGTGTAACAAAAATAAAATGTATGAGGCAAAGCGTGCGATGAAAAAGCTCCAAAATCAGAGTTGAAGGAGAAGGTTAAAACAAATATGAGTCAGATAATATTGGCGTCGGCATCACCGCGCCGAAAGGAATTATTAGAGCAGATTGGGGCAGAGTTTGTTGTCTGTCCTGCAAAGGGAGAAGAGATAATCACAGAGGAGGAGCCATCTGCGGTTGTCATGGAGCTATCCCGTCAAAAGGCAGAGGAGGTAGCGTCAGGTGTGCTTACCTACAATGAACAGCATGCAGAGCTTGTGACACCGCAGGATATTCTTGTAATCGGAGCGGATACGGTAGTGGCTTATGAGAATCAGATTCTTGGAAAGCCGAAGGACGAAGAAGATGCCAGGCGTATGCTTTCGATGCTTTCGGGAAAAACGCACAGTGTCTATACAGGGGTAACGTTTGTTTTTATTGACAAAGCCGGAAGAACAGGAGAACACTGCTTTTATGAGAAGACGGATGTCAACATGTATACATTGACGGAAGAGGAAATTGACCGCTATATTTCAAGCGGGGATCCGATGGATAAAGCAGGAAGCTACGGGATACAGGGACGCTTTGCCATCCACATTAAGGGAATACATGGTGATTACAATAATGTGGTAGGGCTTCCGGTAGCGCGCCTGTATCAGGAGCTTAGAAAGCTTGGAGTTGATGTTTAGCGAAGTCTTTTTTTAATAGCCGGTCCTATAAGCATGGCAATTATCATTTTTATCAGATCGCCCGGGATAAATGGGAATACACATATTGAGAGTGCACCGCTGACTGTGCTTTTTGCCTCAAAGCAGAACCATGCTGTACCGAGCACATAGCATATGATAGTTCCGACAATCATACCAATGAGCTGGAGCCAAGGCTGGTGGAAATGATCGATTACAAGTCCTGCAATGATTGCCATGGCGATAAAACCGATGATATATCCGCCTGTAGGGCCGGCAAGCTTAGCTGGGCCACCGGTGAAGCCTGAAAATACAGGGATTCCGACAAGTCCGATAAGCAGGTAAATCAGGTAGCTTATAGTTCCGCGTTTCCATCCGAGCAGATATAATGAAATATATATGGCCAGGTTTGTCAGTGAAATCGGTACTGGTCCAATCGGGATGGATAATGGTGCAAGAATACATGTGACAGCTGTCATGAGAGCTGTTACCGTTATGGCATAGGTCTTCCCATGCTTGTAGTCTATAGTTTCTGTCTGGTTCATGATAAAATCTCCTTTTTGTAAATTTCATGGTAATTTTTATACGGTTAACACATTAACATGAAAAGATGTCGATTGTCAACCGTAACTGCAATAAAGGTTTACAATTATCGGGGGAGTAAATGAAAAAATATACTAACATCAGTATATACGTACGCTATTCGGAAAACATGGATACTTGGAAAATGTCTGAAAAATCATTAAAAACAATCGACATTACAGCAAATAAACGCTATAATAGATACATTAGGATAAATGTACTGGGACTTGTATTATCCACAGCCATCATGCGGTACGGCTGTCGCGGATAGCGTCAGGCCCGGGAAGGGGAAGCATATGCAGGATAAAAAGCAAAAAAAGGCAAAAATACAGGTTATATTTCTAATTCTTATTTCCACGCTGGTTCTTTTGGCGGATTTTTATGCGATAATTAATTATCCAAAGGAATACATGCTCATTGCAGCAATCACAGTTATCTTTATGATTTGCCTGTGGGGAGTGATAAGCGGATTTTTCTCACTGAGTGCTCTAAAGGAGGACAGGAGGGAGGAACAGTATGACAGTATTTTTAAGTCGGAAAAGGCATCTTACCTCATGCTTAGGAAGTACTTTGATGAGATAGAGGAAAAGATTGAGATACTGCAGAAGGAGTCAAAGATTCCGACTGAGGATATCATCAATGCACAGAAGGGAATTGCAAAGGTTGTCATCAACAGGAATAAGGAAAATGCTGATGCGATTATGAACTCCAATGAACAGCTTATGGAGACGTTTGAACATCTTGAGAATAAGCTCAAGGAGAGCAATGATTTCATTATTGAGAACCAGAAAAATGTGATTTATGATAACCTCAAGGACATTATGGAAAAGCAGCAGGTTCTGTCTGACAGCATAAAGGATATGGAAATCCGTCTGAGTCAGGCAATCACAGCAAATCCTATTCAGTTTACAGCAAATGTTGAGATGCCTAAGCAAACGACCGATGCACCACAATCAGCACCGGCCATGGAGGCGATACCTGAACCTGTCGTAGAGGAAGCCGCGATAGCTGAGCCAGAGCCTGTTGCGGTAATCGAGCCGGAGCCGGTCATAGAGGCACCTGAACCGGAGCCGGTAGTTGAGCCAAGCCCTGTTGCAGAAGAAGCTGTTGCAGATACGACAAACAGCGATCCGAACCGTCAGCTGAGTGCAGATGAAATAGCAGCACTTTTTGCAAGTGCAAACGCAGGTGCGACAGAACCTGAATCAAAACCGGCAGAGGAAGTGATTACGGAACCGGCAAAGTCTCCGGTTGTAGATTTGAATAACACAAATCGTAATCTGACACCGGATGAGATAGCCGCTTTATTTAGCAGCATGTAGAAATAATATTTTGTAATTATCTCACAAATATGTTAAAGTGTGCATGTTATAAAAATATGCACACTTTATTTTTTTGAAAGGAAATATAAAAAATATATGGAAACAATCAGATTTGACGAATTAGAACTAAACCCTAAGATTTTGCGAGGCATCAAGGATATGGGCTTTGAGGAGGCAACTCCAATACAGGCTCAGGGAATTCCGGCAGTGCTTTCGGGCAGGGATGTAATCGGACAGGCGCAGACCGGAACAGGAAAGACAGCAGCCTTTGGTATTCCGGTGCTTGAGAGCGTTGATGCATCAAGTCACAAGACACAGGTTATCATCCTCTCTCCTACAAGGGAGCTTGCCATCCAGGTGGCAGATGAAATCAGGAAGCTTGCAAAATATATGCATGGTGTGAAGGTACTTCCGGTATACGGAGGACAGGATATCAGCCGCCAGATTAAGGCACTTAAGGGCGGTGTGCAGATTATTATCGGAACCCCGGGGCGTCTTATGGATCATCTCAGGAGAAAGACAATCAGGCCTGACCATGTAAAGACAATAGTGCTCGACGAGGCAGACGAGATGCTTAACATGGGCTTTAGGGAGGACATCGAGACAGTGCTCGAATACCTGCCACAGGAGCATCAGACAGTACTTTTCTCGGCAACAATGCCAAAGCCTATTTTGGAAATAACAAGAAAATATCAGCATGATGCTATCAATATCAAGATTGTGAAAAAAGAGCTGACAGTTGCAAATATCGACCAGTATTATTATGATGTGAAGCGCAAGGACAAGATAGATGTACTCACAAGACTGTTGGATTACTATAATCCAAAGCTCTCACTTGTATTCTGCAACACCAAGAAGATGGTCGACGAGCTGGCATATGAGCTTTGCGGACGCGGCTACAGTGCAGAAGGACTTCATGGCGATATGAAGCAGGTGCAGAGAGATCGTGTCATGAAGAACTTCAGAAACGGAAAGACAGATATTCTTATTGCCACGGATGTCGCAGCGCGCGGAATTGATGTGGATGATGTGGAGGCTGTTTTCAATTATGATCTGCCTCAGGATGACGAGTATTATGTACATAGAATCGGCCGTACAGGTAGAGCAGGCCGCTGTGGAAAGGCATTCTCCTTTGTAAAGGGCAAGGAGGTTTATAAGCTCAAGGACATACAGCGCTACTGCAAGACAAAAATCTATGCACAGCCAATTCCATCATCTGATGATGTTGCCAAAATCAGGGCAGAAAAGATTATGGACCAGATTTCCACCATTATAGATGAGGAAAATCTCACAAGTGTCATTGATATTATAGAGAATCAGATAAATGAGTCAGATTACACGGCAATGGATATAGCGGCGGCATTTTTATACCAGGCTATGGGTGCTTCAGAGATATCCACAGCTGAATCAAAGGACGACTATGATTTCCACAATACAGGAGCTGAGGATGGCATGGTTCGCCTGTTTATCAACGTCGGAAAGAAGGACAAGATAAAGCCGGGCGATATTTTAGGTGCCATTGCAGGCGAGTCAGGCATGCCTGGCAGGCTTGTCGGTGCAATCGACATGTACGACAAGTATACATTTGTTGAGGTGCCGGCTGAGTATGGCAAGGAAGTGCTCAATGCCATGAAGAATGCAAAGATAAAGGGCCGCTCTGTGAACATGGAGCCTGCAAATTCACGATAGCAAAGTCAGGCTTTTCTGATGACGCATCAGCTTTTCTTATTCTCAGTGGTTCTGAATAGTTACGATGGTTGTATAAAAAATACCGGGACACAAAATGTGTTGCCCGGTATTTTGATTACTTGTCGTCATCGATTCCCCAATGCTCTTTCATGTAATCTTTTCCCATTCCTCCGCCGATATCATTTTGATTTCTGCGAAGATAATTTACAAATATTCCACCAACAACCGCAAAAATGATAAGTGCTGCAAGTACTACCATATGGTCTCCCTTCTGAAACATGTGTCAAAATTACGCGTCAGCCAGCATCAGCACATGCTTCACAATTGATTTGATTATATTAACCGCAGTCTCCATACCCTCCACTGATATGTGCTCAAACGGGCCGTGGAAGCCGTAGCCGCCGGTACCGAGGTTTGGACAAGGAAGTCCCATGAATGATAAACGTGCACCGTCTGTACCGCCGCGAACCGGGCGTGATAGCGGCTTAAGGCCGTTTTCCTCTATAGCAGCCTTAGCCAGGTCGATAATGTACATGTTGTCCATTATGATTGAAAGCATATTCTCGTAGGAGTGGGTGATAGTCAAAGAAACAGTGCCCTCACCATATTTTTTGTTCATCTCTATCTCAAGAGAGCGGAGAGTATCAAGTCTTTTAGCAAAAAGAGCCTTGTCATGGTCTCGCACAATATATGACAGATGGGCTGAAGCTACATCACCGCTCATATCACACAGATGGTAAAAGCCCTCTCTGCCCTCAGTTGTGGCAGGAGTCTCGTTTGCAGGCAGCGCTGCGGCAATCTCGCAGCCAACCAAAGCAGCATTGACCATAATGTCCTTTGCTTCGCCCGGATGAACGTTGACGCCCTTTATGGTAAATTCGGCGCTTGCGGCATTAAAGTTTTCATAGGCCACCTCGCCCTCGTAATCACCATCCACGGTGTAGGCAAAATCTGCCTCGAAATAGTCCAGATCAAACAAATCCGCACCCTTTCCGACCTCCTCATCGGGGGTAAATCCAACCCAGATATCGCCGTGAGGAGTACCCTCTGCGATAATCTGCTCTAAGGCAGTCATAATCTCAGCCACACCGGCCTTGTCATCGGCACCAAGCAGGGTAGTGCCATCTGTGGTAATGAGAGTGCGTCCGGTGAGGGTTTTAAGCTCAGGAAAATCGCTTACTCTCAGGTATTCGCCACTGCCTCTAAGCAGCACATCGCTTCCGTCATAGTGATGCAGCAGCTGTGGCTTGACATTTTCCCCGGAAAAATCAGGTGCAGTATCCATATGTGCAATAAATCCGACCGCTTTTTTGTGCTCCATGCCGGCAGTGGCAGGCAGCAGACCATACACGTAACAATGGTCAGTGAGCACAACCTTGGATAAGCCAAGCTCCTTAAGCTCTGACTCAAGCTCTCTTGCGAGTGCAAATTCCCTGTCACTGCTTGGTATTTTATCACTTGCTTCATCAGATGTGGTGTGATAGCCCACATATTTTAATAATCTTTCTTCTACTTTCATTATCAGTAAATCCTTTCTGAGAGACTTTGGATGGGAAATCTGGAATAAAAAGTCTCTGTATATAGAAAATAATATAGCTTAAAACGGTGTAAAATCAACTGTTTTACAAAAAATCTAAAAAAATTTAAAAAAATTAAAAAAAAGTGTTGCATTTCTATAAACTATACTATATAATAAATTTCGCGTTAAGGAAAACGCAAACAAATTAATAAACGCGCTTCTAGCTCATTTGGTAGAGCACCTGACTCTTAATCAGGGTGTGCAGGGTTCGAGCCCCTGGAGGCGCACTCAAAGGTACCGGTTTTATGGACGTATGAGCCATAGGGTTGGTGCTTTTTTATTATATCATATGCTTACGCATATGATAGGCCTGCGGCTGATACTTATGCGCATTCGCGCGTGATATAATTCGCTATGCTCATTATATCATGGTTAAAGGATTAAAAGGTATCATGTCATTATTTAGATAGGCTGGCAGCTCAGGCACATAAAAAGTGAAATTAATATTGAAATTTTGAAATAATGAGTTTATACTGTTGAATAGGAAAAAAGTAACATTTGGGAAGATGCTTTGGTCGGAGTAAAATATGATGAATGCGGTAGACAAATATTCAACAGACAATATAGCGGATAACGAAATGATAATTGCAGTAGATGACGTGGTAAAGAAGGACTATGACAGTGCGGTTGTACGTATAAAGAAAGCGCTTGCGCGCTTGAAGAGCACCGGTCACGTGGAAAAATATGCAGAGTATCTCAATATCCTGGGATTGGTATATGAGCTTGAGAACGATGAGTCAAAAGCCTTTGAATGTTATCTGGAGAGCCTTGCCACGGCAGAAATTATCCGCTCGAGAGATCTTAAGGCTATGGTTTACAGTAATATCAGTTCAAGCTATAGCAAGATGGGAAGAGATAAGGAAGCGCAGAGATATTTCAACGATGCCAGAGACGAATATGACAGTTCCTCAGAAAAATCTGAAGAATGTCATAAAAGCTGGGTCATGTTTGACTATATAAATCATGCGATTAACGACAGATATGTTGCATTATCTTGAAGCAATCAGCTTGCAGATAGGGTTTCCGACAGCAGAGAATTTCTCCTCGTACTCGGTCATGATGTTGCCCTCATTCATTGCAGCATCATGATGCAGGTCGCGTGTACTGGCGTCGAGGTGCCATTTATCAGAGCTTTCAATCTCTTCCAGAGAGAAGGTGAAGAGGTCCTGGTTGTCAGTCTTGAACTCTATGCGTCCGTCAGGTGCGAGAAACAAATCATATCTGGCAAGAAATTCGCTTGAGGTGAGGCGCCTTCTTGCGTGCCTGTCCTTCGGCCATGGATCGGAAAAGTTCAGGTAAATGCGGTCAACCTCATTACGGTCAAAAATATCCGGAAGAGTTGCGGCATCAATGCACAAAAAGTGCACATTTGGCAGCTCGTCCTCCTGCATTTTTTGTACGGCACGAAGAAGCACACTGGTATATCGTTCGATACCTATATAGTTAATCTCGGGATGAAGCCGTGCCAGATCCATCAGAAATCTGCCCTTTCCCATACCAACCTCTATATGAATCGGATTATTGTTTCCTAAAAAATCATGCCATTTTCCTTTTAATTCAACAGGCTCCTTTATGCAATAAGGGCTGTTGTCGATGACTTCACCGGCGCCCGGGATATTTCTAAGTCTCATGTAAATCTCCTTATAAAAACGTAAAATTTCATATAGATAATACCCTACAATTGTGTGGGTGTCAAAATAAAATGGCAAAATACACTGCACATGCCCTTGATAACATGTTTTTCATACATTATAATTAGAAATAGTACATTTTGGTTATAGTATTGAACAGCTACCCAATTTTAGAATTAATAGGAACAGATATGAAGCATAAAATTATAAATTTAAAAAAATCAGGAATACTAATAATGGCAGTGTTTGCTATGGTCACTACGCTTTGTGCGAGACCGCTTATGGCATTTGCGGATGGTGATGACACGTACTGGCCGGAGGGACCGCAGATAAATTCACCGTGCGCCGTGGTGATGGAGGTCAATACAGGTACGGTGCTATATGAGAAAAATTCACACGAAAAGCATTATCCTGCAAGTATCACAAAGATCCTCACCACATATCTGACTATACTCAACTGCAAGATGGATGAGAAGGTTACATTCTCAAAAGAGGCGGTGAAGGAGAGCAGTGATGGTTCGTCGAGCATCAAGAGGGATGTGGGCGAGGAGATGACCATGGAGCAGACACTATATGGAGTTATGCTTGAGTCGGCAAACGAGTGCGCATATGCTGCAGCAGAGCATACAGGCAAAAAGCTTGGGGGAGATTACAGCACATTTATTGATCTGATGAACAAGGAAGCCAAAGAATTAGGCTGTACAGATACACATTTCAACAATGCAAATGGTCTGCCCGATGAAAATCACTGGACAAGCGCATACGATATGGGGCTTATCTCGTGTGCAGCATACAGGAATGACGAGTTTCGAAAGATTACAGGCACAAAGACCTATATCATACCACCTACAAACAAGCATACCGAGGATACCCCGCTGTACAATCATCATGCGATGCTGCATCCATTTAAGTCGTATTCACAGTTTGTAAATCACGATTGTACCGGCGGCAAGACCGGCTACACTTCAGTGGCTAACAGCACGCTTGTCACTTATGCGGAGAAGGATGGCTTGACGCTGTGCGTGGTTATTATGAATGCGCAGTCGCCTGACCAGTATGCAGACACAAACACGCTGCTCAATTACTATTTCAGTAACTTCAAGGCACTAAGCATAGCTGAAAATGAAAACAGCGCAGCTACTGACAATACGACGGATCTGGGCGTGATGAATGAACACGGCATGTATGCAAAGGTGTCGGAAAACTATGTTGTTTTGCCGAACAACGCGGATTTTTCAAGCGTTAAAAGGGAAGCTGCTGACATGAAGTCCGACAACAAGGATGCTCTTGCTACGGTCAGATACAAGTATGGTGATCATGTGGTAGGCTGTGTGGATCTGCTGAAATCAGGAGCAAAGGTCGATCTGTCGTACTTTGATGAGAACAGCAGACAGAACGTGGAAAGTGATATAATAAGGATAAAGCCGGTATATTTTCTCTGGGTGCTCGTACTTATCGCAGTGATTATTCTGAGCATTTTCATGATTAGAAGAATATCAGACAATATATATGTGTTGAAACACAAATGGAGCATTAAGAAGGAGCAGCGCGAGCGCTTCAGGGAGCACAAGCTTGAGAGAAAACAGCGCAGAAGGAGAGACAATCTGAAGTTCAGCGGTCGACATAAATATTAATACATTTTTTATTATGACATTATAAATGGAGGCAGAAATGAGTGATGAAAGATGCGCCCTCGTGCTTGAGGGTGGAGCCATGAGAGGTATGTATACAGCCGGAGTACTCGACTGTTTTATGGACCATGATATTAGCTTTGATGCTGTTATCGGTGTTTCGGCGGGAGCACTTTTTGGAGTGAATCTGCTGTCAAAGCAGCGTGGCAGGGTTATACGATACAATAAGAGGTTTAACAGTGACAAAAATTATATGGGTATCAGGCCGCTTCTTCGGGAGAAAAACATAGTGAGCACGAAATATGCCTATGATACAGTACCAAGAGAGCTTGACCCGTTTGATGATGAGGAATATAAGAAGTCAGATATCCCATTTTATGCGGTTGTGACGAATATCAGGACAGGTAAGCCTGAATATGTGCAGATAAAGAGTGTCTTTGACCAGATGGATGTGCTCAGGGCATCGGGCTCCATGCCTGTAGTGTCAAAGCCGGTGAAGCTGGGGCATGAGTGGTATCTGGATGGCGCGGTGACGGACAGCATCCCATATGAGCATATGCTTGATATGGGCTATGACAGAGTGGTTGTCGTGCTGACAAAGCCGGCAGACTATATAAAAAAACCTATGCCAAGGTTATTTACATCGGTATACAAAAAGCGTTTTCCGAGGTTTTACGAGGCATTTTCAAACAGGCATATCATGTACAATTATCAGCTTGAGCATCTTAAGGAGCTTGAAAAGCAGGGCATTGCTAAGGTGTTAAGGCCGTCGGAGCACATTAAAATAAGCAAGATAGAAAAGGATCCTAATAAGCTTGAGAGCCTGTATCAGCTTGGATTACGTGATGCCAAGAGGCTTTTAGCCGATAAGCAAGGGATGGAGAAGCAGTAATGAATATACAACAGGTACAGACGATCATAGCTGATGCCATGGAAAAGCACAACGGAATAGTGAAAAAAGAAGAGCTTACAAGGCTTGGTATAGACTACAGGCGAATTGATAAGCTTGTCAGGGAGGGGAAGCTTGTCCGCATCAGAAACGGCTATTACACCGACCGCGTGGATGATTTTTCTGAGGATGCACTTGTCGCGGCACTTTTTCCGGATGCAATGCTTTGCATGGAAAGTGCACTTTACGCCTATGGCTATATAAAGGAGAAGCCATACGGATGGACGCTTGCTGTGGACAAAAATACATCAAAATCACGCTTTAAGATGGACTATCCAAGAATTATCCCGTTTTATACGGAGCCGGATGCGCTTATGCTTGGTGCTTCAACCATTGAGCTTGGCGGTAATACTTTTGGCATTTATGATAAGGAGCGTGTGATATGCGACTGCCTGAAATATGAGGCAAGAATGGACCGCAATGATTTCAAGGCAGCCATACAGTCGTACATAGCTGATCCGGATAAGGATATTTCCGTGCTCATGGATTATGCAAGGGCAAGGCGCGTGGTAAAGAAGGTGCAAAGCTTCATAGGAGTATGGTTGTAGTGAGGGTAGATTTAAGACATATAAGCGATGAGAAAAAATTATCGTACAGCGATGTGTTATGGCAGTACGTGAAGCAGGATTTTCTCTGGCGTATAAATAATGCCGGTCTGGGAAAAGTGCTGTGGCTTCAAAAGCCGTATTTTGCAACAGGAGAAAAGCTGGCGTTTTATTATGTATATGGCAGCCCCGGTGGCAGGGCAGGGGATAATGGTACGCCGTTTGATGTACTGCGCAATATCATTATAGGCAATGCAGGGCTTAATAGTCACAGTGATGTGGTATGGACTAATGCAGAATTACCTAAGCAGACGGCAAAGGTATCAGCTAATGAACCGGATGCCAGTGATATGCAGCCGCTGATACACACGTGGAATCTAAGCGCTATGTGTGATGGCGGGGAAGTACCGTTTGCAGTGAGGCTTGAGCGCCTTAATGAAGCGGATGCAGGAGTTCCCATGACTAAAAATATTGTTTTTATGAACAGCTTTTATGGAGACGCAGATGTTTGTATTTTTTCGCCTGAATCCAGGCTCGGAGAACAGCTGTTTGAGATAATGGATAAGCTTGAGCTGGTTAGCGATATGAAACCATATGGTGATGCATATGAGATACTTAAGAGATATTCGGTCAGCGGAAGGCAGATAATTGATAATTTTAAGGTTAGAGCGAAAAATAAACCGAAGACAGTGAGCATGCACAGGCTTGAGCAGGTGTATGGTTATCGCAGCTATGCGTATATGAAAAGGCGCTGGGAGCAGTATTGTAAGAGGCTGACACGACAGCAGAGGGCATATGCGAATGCAGGCTGGGAGGAGACGCTTGATTTGATACTTGATTTCCTCACACCGGTCTGGAGCGCGTTCTGCAATGATGAAATATTTTATGATGACTGGATGCCGGAGCTTGGAAGATTTCTGGGCTAAAAAGGATATATAGGTACTTAAATGGAAAAAGAACTGATAAATAATTCACAATCAAATATTTATCCGTTTCACATGCCGGGGCATAAGCGCCGTGGCAGTGATATAGGTGCAGAGCTGGACCCGTATGCTATTGATATAACAGAGATAGACAATTTTGACAATCTGCACCACGCTGAGGGCATTATAAAGGAGGCGCAGGCTGAGGCAGCGGCACTTTACGGTGCAAAGCGTGCATATTTTCTCATAAACGGAAGCACCTGCGGTATACTGGCAGCAATATCTGCGGCTACAAAAAGGGGAGACAAGGTGCTTGTAGCAAGGAACTGTCACAAGGCGGTGTATCATGCGCTTTACTTAAGGCAGCTTCACCCGGTGTTTACATACCCTGAAATTACACGGACAGGGCTGCAGGGGCAGATAACCGAGGCACAGATAAGGGCGGCATTTGATGAAAATCCCGACATAAAAGCGGTTGTGATAACCTCGCCTACATACGATGGTGTGGTTTCCGATGTGGCGGCAATCGCATCTGTGGCACATGCACATGGAGCTTTACTCGTAGTTGACGAGGCACATGGCGCGCACTTTGGCTTTGGAGGCGGCTTCCCTCAAAATGCCATAGCGCTCGGGACCGATGCGGTCATAGTGAGCCTGCACAAGACGCTTCCGGCATTTACACAGACGGCGCTTTTACTGCTGGGTGGGATGCGTGAAGCTGCAGTGGAGAAGTTTCTCGGCATTTATGAGACAAGCTCACCGTCATATGTGCTTATGACAGGCATAGAGCGCTGCATACACTATGTGCGCGATAACAAAGAGACTGTCTTTGCACAGCTTAGGAGCAGACTTGACAGATTTTATCAGAAGGTCAGCGGACTTTCGCATCTGAACGTGGTCAGAAAAAGTGATTTTTCTGCCGATGAGGCATATGATTTTGACGAGTCAAAGATTATTATATTTACGAAAGAGGCTATGAATGGACATACGCTGCTTGAGCTTCTGCTTAAAAAATATGAGCTGCAGCTTGAGATGGCAGCGGGCAATTATGTACTGGCGCTGGCATCTGTCATGGATACGGATGAGGGCTTTGACAGGCTTGCGGATGCTTTGATTGAAATAGACAGCCAGCTCGAAAAATATAAGTCTGATTTTGAAGAGTTTTATGATATATTAAAACAGGAGGGTGTGGTACATCAATTTTACTTTCCTGTCAAAATGGATACAACCATATACCAAAAGCTGCCTGCCGTAATGGAAATGTATGATGCATATGATGCAGACCATCAGGAGGTCTATGCCTTTAAGGCAAGCGGGAAGGTGAGCGGTGCCTTTATAAATATATATCCGCCGGGGATACCGCTTGTGGTGCCGGGAGAGATAATGAACGACAAGCTCATAGATGATGTAATAAAGGCTGTAAATTCAGGTCTTGAAGTGGACGGTCTGTACTTTGATCCGGATGCCAATATGTGGAAGTTTGTTGCGGTGCTGTAAGCAACAGTTTGACATAGCAAACAATCATATTTATACTAATTACAATATTAAGAGGTTTACAGATGGGTAAGATTTTCTGCGTGATGGGAAAAAGCGCATCAGGCAAGGACACTATATACAACAAAATACTGCAGGATGATTCCCTCATGCTTAGCAGGATTATCCCGTATACCACTCGCCCGATAAGGGACGGAGAGACACAGGATAAGGATTATCATTTCTGCAATGAAGAGGATGTAAAAAGGCTCAGTGCACAGGGGCGCATCATAGAGCTTCGAGAGTACAATACAGTGTACGGCGTGTGGAAGTATTTCACGGTAAACGATGATGATATAGACCTTCGCTGCAAAAGCTATCTGACAGTCGGAACACTCGAGTCTTACACAAAGATACGCGATTATTTTGGCAGTGACAAGGTACTGCCAATCTATGTGGAGGTGGAGGACGGCGACCGTCTGATACGCGCCATTCACCGGGAAAAAGGGCAGCAGGTGCCTAAATATGAGGAGATGTGCCGCCGTTTTCTGGCAGACGCATCAGATTTCTCTGAGGAGAAGCTGCATGAGGCGGGTATTACACACCGTTTCGTAAATGATGATATGGACACTGTGCTTGCCGAGATTTCAGCATACATACGACAGAGTTCCTAATTGCAGAGCAAGATGATGGTTACGACCTGCACATAAATGTAACCGGAAACGAATAAGGAGGCAGCCTTATGGCAGTCAGAGTAAATGAAGTAAATCAGGTGACACAGGTTCCTGATGCACAAAAAACACAGGCCGGTGACGGCTCGTTCAAATTCACACTGGCCAGCGCCATAACAGACGCTGATCTCCAGGCAAAGGTAGATGCGCTGATGCAGGATATCACAGCACAGGGCAACAGAATAGCCGAGCATATGGATATCAGGGATATGAAGCGATATCGCGGGCTCATAAAGGATTTTTTAAATGAGGTGGTCTACAGATCACATAAATTTTCCAGAGAAAATTTCCTCGACAGGAGAGGAAGGCACAGAGTTTATGGTATAATAAGACTGATAGACAGCAATCTGGATGAGCTGGCATCAGAGCTGGTGGAGGATGAGAAGGATCATCTGTCCATACTGGCAAGAATCGGAGAGATACGTGGACTGTTGCTTGATATACTCACGTAGGAGATTAAAAGCTATAACAGACGCAGGCAGAATAAAACGGAGGCAGCAGCTATGGCAGGATTTAAGGATATAGTAGGAAATGAGCAGATAATAGAGCATCTGCAAAATGCCATATCAATGGGAAAGGTCTCACATGCATATATAATAAACGGACCACAGTTGTCCGGCAAAATGATGATAGCCGAGGCATTTGCCAGGGCACTGCAGTGTGAGAAAGAGGGCACAGACGGTTGTGGAGAGTGCAAATCGTGCCATCAGGCAGACGACCACAATCATCCTGATATAATATACGTCAGTCATGAAAAGCCCAACAACATATCGGTTGACGACATCAGGACACAGCTAAACAACGATATAGTGATAAAGCCGTACAGCAGTAAATACAAGATTTACATAGTGGATGAGGCTGAAAAAATGAACCAGCAGGCGCAGAACGCGCTTTTAAAGACAATAGAGGAACCACCGGCATATGCGGTCATCATGCTTCTTACCACCAATGCAGACAGCTTTCTGCAGACCATCAGGTCGCGCTGCATCACACTCAATATGAAGTCGGTAAAGGACGAGGTGATAAAGGCATACCTGATGAACGAAAAGCATATTCCGGATTATCAGGCAGATATCAGTGCCGCATTTGCACAGGGTATCGTCGGAAAGGCTGTTAAGCTCGCCTCATCAGACGAGTTCAACGAGCTAAAGGAGTCAGCACTGTCGCTTATAAAGCGCCTCGATGACATAGATCTCTACGAGCTGGGTGCAGCAGTAAAGCAGATAGCTGAGTACAAGCTTCAGGTGCAGGATTATTTTGACCTGATTATGGTGTGGTACAGAGATGTGCTGTATATGAAGGCGACAAACGATGTTAACGGACTCATATTCAAGGATGAGGTCTATGATATAAAGAAACAGGCAGCAAAGCATTCCTATCAGGGAATCGAGGCAATACTTGAGGCACTTGAGAAGGCGAAGATAAGAATTAACGCAAACGTTAATTTTGACCTGGTAATTGAGCTGCTGCTTATGACCATAAAGGAGAACTAATCACATGACAAAAATAGTTGGTATCAGATTCAGGACAGCAGGCAAAATATATTACTTTGACCCGGCTGATTTCGACCTCGACATGGCAATGCATGTTATCGTGGAGACAGCCAGAGGCATAGAGATGGGAACTGTCCTCATTCCGCCGAAGGAGGTGGATGATGATAAGGTGGTTTCACCGCTTAAGCCTGTCATCAGAGTGGCAACCGACGAGGATGAGAAAACGGTTGAGAGAAATAAGGAAAAGGAAAAAGAGGCATTTGCCATCTGCAAGGAAAAAATTATCAAGCACGGACTTGAGATGAAGCTGGTGGATGCAGAGTATACCTTTGACGGAAATAAGCTGCTGTTTTACTTTACAGCGGACGGCAGAATTGACTTCAGGGAGCTCGTAAAGGATCTGGCAGCGGTATTCCGCACCAGAATCGAGCTGCGCCAGATCGGTGTCAGGGATGAGACCAAGATGATGGGAGGCATTGGAATATGTGGCAGGCCGCTATGCTGTCATTCTTATATGGCAGATTTTGTGCCGGTTTCCATCAAGATGGCAAAGGAGCAGAATCTCTCGCTCAATCCAACCAAGATATCCGGCGTGTGCGGAAGGCTTATGTGCTGCCTCAAGTATGAGCAGGATACATATGAGTATCTGAACAGCAGAATGCCATCGGTAGGAGAAAAGGTCAAGACACCTGAGGGAATCATCGGAGAGGTCAAGTCAGTCAGCGTGCTCAGGAAGCTTGTGCGTGTTGTCATCGACAATGGCGAGGAGAAGGAGCTTCGTGAGTACACTGTAGATGATCTGCGATTAAAGCCACGCCAGAGAAAGGATGTAAAGCTCACCGAGGAGGAGCTTCGAGAGCTCAAGGATCTCGAGGATAGCGGTGACGAGACGATGGAGGACAAGCCACAGGAGAAACAGCAGAGAAACCGTGGACACCGTGACAACAAAAATGAATATCGCGAGCGCCGTGATAAGCGTGACAACAGAGAAAGACGTCCGTACAGGGCAGACATAGAGGCAGCGGAAGCTTCTGCAAATGAGACAAATGAAGTAAATGCTGCAAATGCCGGCAGAGAAAATAAGGACGGTTACAAAAAGCCGTACAAGGGCGGCAAAAACAGACCAAACAAGCAGAAATACAACCGCAACAAGGATTACAAGAACAAAAACTATAATAAAGAGTATAATAAAGATTACAACAGGGACAAAGACAATGGAAGCACTGATACACAGTAATGAGCGCCTGGACGATTTGTGCCGCAAGGGCTACAGGCTCATACAGGATCCAAAGCTGTTCTGCTTCGGCATAGATGCCGTGCTTTTATCGGACTATGCAAAGGTAAAGCGCGGTGAGCGTGCTGTGGATTTGTGCACAGGAAACGGTGTGATTCCGATACTTCTTGAGGCAAAAAATAGCGGAGAGCATTACAGCGGGCTTGAGCTTCAGCCTCAGTGTGCAGACCTGGCGAGAAGAAGTGTGAAATATAACCATCTTGAGGACAAAGTGACCATAGAAGAGGGCGATGTGTGCAATGCCTCAGAGCTTTTCGGTCGAGAGTCCGTGGAGGTGGTGACGGTAAATCCACCGTATATGATAGGTCAGCACGGCATCAAAAATGCAGACGATGCAATGACTATTGCACGCCACGAGGTCAGGTGTACACTGGATGACATAGTCAGAGAGAGTGCAAAAATGCTCAAATTCAATGGGCGTTTTTACATGGTTCACAGACCCTTCAGGCTTGCGGAGATTTTTGGCACGATGATGAAATATCATATCGAGCCAAAGCGTATGCGTCTTGTGCATCCATACGCGGACAGAGAGCCGAACATGGTGCTTATAGAGGGGCTCAAGGGTGGCAAAAGCCGTATCACCATCGAAAAACCGCTGGTTGTATACAAGGAGCCTAATGTATACACGGATGAGATATATGAGATATACGGCGATAAGCCCCGGAATAACGGAAAATAAACAGGAGAATCATATGACAGGAACACTGTATCTGTGCGCAACTCCGATAGGAAATCTGGAGGACATCACATTCCGTGTGCTGCGCACACTTAAGGAGGTAGACCTCATCGCAGCGGAGGATACGAGAAACTCCATAAAGCTGCTCAATCATTTTGAGATAAAGACACCCATGACGAGCTATCATGAGTTTAACAAGATAGATAAAGCCTACCAGCTTGTGGCAAAGCTTAAGGAGGGCAAAAATATAGCCCTCATCACTGATGCCGGAACACCCGGCATTTCTGATCCGGGTGAGGATATTGTGCGCATCTGCTACGAGGAGGGCGTGCCTGTTACCTCGCTTCCCGGGGCAGCAGCGTGCATTACAGCGCTCACCATGTCGGGCAGGCCTACCAGGAGGTTTGCGTTTGAGGCATTTTTGCCGAGGGATAAAAAGGAACGCGCGCGCGTCATTGAGGAGCTTAAAAACGAGACCCGGACAATCATCATCTACGAGGCGCCTCATCATCTTATAAAGACGGTCACAGAGCTTTACAATGCGCTCGGAGACAGAGAACTCACCGTGTGCAGGGAGCTTACGAAAAAGCACGAGGAAAAGGTGCAGACTACATTTTCGGAGCTTTTGGAGCGTTCAAGGACACAGGAGCCAAGAGGTGAATATGTGCTTGTAATCTGTGGCAGAAACGTGGCTGAAATAGCAAAGGAGCAGCAGGAAAGCTGGGAAGCCATGCCTCTTGAAGCGCATATGGCACACTATGAGTCACAGGGCATCGACCGGAAGGAAGCCATGAAGCTTGTGGCAAAGGACAGAGGTGTCAGCAAGAGGGATATATACAAACAGCTTCTGTAAGCTGACAATAATACATTCTGCAGCAGATAGTTAGGATTGGATATGAACGATATAAAACATGACATTAAAAAAAGACATAAGAACCTGACAGAGTTCAGATACATCGCAGTTGGCTTTTTTTTGATAATATTATCAGGGGCTATAATGCTGAGCCTTCCGTTTTCTTCAAGAGACGGACAATGGACTAATTTTCTGGACTCACTTTTTACGGCAACAAGCGCAACCTGTGTGACAGGTCTTGTTGTGTTTGACACCTTCAGACACTGGAGTATCATAGGGCAGCTTGTAATTCTGGTGCTGATTCAGATAGGAGGCATGGGCTTCATCTCAATCGGTGTGGCATTTTCCATGCTCCTGCACAAAAAAATCGGGCTCAGGCAGAGGGATCTGATGCAGGAGAGCGTCAATGCACTCGAGATTGGTGGAATAGTTAGGCTTTTCAGCGTGATAATAAGGGGAACCTTCCTTATCGAAGGCATAGGAGCGGTGCTTTTAGCAATCCGCTTCATACCGGATTTTGGCATAATAAGAGGCATATATTTCTCGGTGTTCCACTCGATATCTGCATTTTGCAATGCAGGCTTTGATCTGATGGGCATAAACGAGGAGTACTCATCGTTTACAAAATATGCCACAGACCCATTGGTAAATATCACTGTTATGCTGCTTATCATCATTGGCGGTATCGGTTTTTCCATATGGAATGAGGTCAGAACCAAAAAGCTTAAGCTTAGCAGATATTCGCTCCACGCTAAGATAGTAATATCAACCACACTGATACTTGTCTTTGGCGGCGCACTGTTTATGTATATTTTTGAAAAAAATAATACCATAGCAGGCATGGATACACCGGGTGCCATATTTGCATCGTTATTCGGCTCAGTTACGGCGAGAACGGCAGGCTTCAATACAGTAGACACAGCGGCACTGACACAGGAGAGCAAGCTTTTGACTATAGTGCTCATGTTCATCGGAGGAAGCCCGGGCTCCACGGCCGGCGGTGTAAAGACCCCCACCGTATCTACCATCATATTTTATGGCGGTCATGATAATCTATATTGTTTCGTATCTGAGAGGAAGCAACGGCTGCAATGTGTTTGGCAGGAAAATAAGCAGTGAGGTAATCAAAAAGGCCGGAATGGTGCTTATCATCAATCTGGTGCTTGGCCTTACGGCGGTGCTTGCCATACTTGCCACCTCCAATATGAAGATGGACGATGTACTGTTTGAGGTATACTCTGCAATCAGTACAGTCGGCATGACAACAGGCATCACAAGGGATTTGAATACAGCAGGACGCATAATTATCATAATTATGATGTATTGTGGAAGAATCGGAAGCATGACATTTGTGCTTTCGTTTGTGCATAGACCGGGAAAAGCAAATATAGAGCTTCCGGAGGAAAAAGTTATCATTGGATAAGGATAAGGAGAAACGCAATGAAATCAATTTTAATTATTGGAATGGGTAAATTCGGACACCATCTGTGTGCGGATTTGATAAAAAACGGAAACGACATTATGGTGATGGACAAGGACGAGGCCAAGGTCAGGGATTTAATCTATGACGTGACCAAGGTGCAGATAGGTGACTGTACCGACCCACAGGTAGTAAAAGCACTCGGAATTAACAATTTCGATTTGATTTTTGTATGCATCGGCACCAATTTCCAGAGCTCGCTTGAGATAACAAGTCTCGTTAAGGAGATGGGCGGAAAATACGTCATCAGCAAGGCGAACAGAGATGTGCATGCAAAGTTTCTGCTTCGAAACGGTGCGGATGAGGTTATCTATCCTGACCGCGATATGGCAGAACGAGTGGCAAAGAAATACAGCGCCAACCATGTACTCGACTACGTGGCATTAAACGACGATTACTCAATCTACGAGATAAATCCACTTGAAGCCTGGGTAGGAAAGAGTATCAGGGAAAGTAATGTACGTCAGAAATACAATGTAAATATCGTGACAATAAAGGAAGCCGGAAAGAAGAGGGTGCTTCCATTACCGGACTACGTGTTCAAGGCAGACGATGCAGTGATGGTGCTTGGACTGAATGCAGATGTGGACAAGCTGGTGCGCAAGCTATAAAAGTGTGGCTCAAAAAATAATAGGCAGCAATTTAAAGAAGAAAAGAAGAAAGGATGGACAAATATGGGTAACAATGACAGCAGTGTAGAAACATTTTTGCAGTGGATAAAGGCTTCGGACAATATTGTATTTTTTGGCGGAGCAGGTGTATCAACCGAGAGTGGCATACCTGATTTCAGAAGTGTGGACGGACTTTACAATCAAAAGTATGACTATCCGCCAGAGACCATCCTGAGCCATACATTTTATAGGAAGCATCCGCAGGAGTTTTACCGCTTCTACCGTGACAAGATGCTCTGTCTTGATGCAGAGCCAAATATTACGCATTACAAGCTGGCAGAGCTTGAAAAAGCAGGAAAGCTTAAGGGTGTTGTGACGCAGAACATAGATGGACTGCACCAGAAGGCCGGCAGCAAAAATGTAATGGAGCTGCACGGCAGCGTGCTGAGAAACTACTGTGAGAGATGCTTGCAGTTTGTAAGCGCAGAGGAAATCCTACACTCAACAGGCGTGCCAAAATGCCCAAAGTGTGGCGGCCCTGTAAAGCCCGATGTTGTATTGTATGAGGAGGGCCTAAATCAGAAAACGCTTGAGGATGCAATCTACTACATCAGCCATGCCGATGTGCTCATAGTGGGCGGTACATCCCTTGCAGTATACCCGGCGGCAGGCCTCATAGACTATTACAATGGAAACAAGCTCGTGCTCATCAACAAGTCCACCACACCGATGGACGCAAGAGCAGACCTTCTGATACAGCAGGGACTGGGCTCGGTGTTTGAGCAGATAGAGGTGTAAAATACCTTCTGACCCTCATATCATTAAATGGCAGGCATAGGTAGAAAAGGAATATAGAATGGATAAATACGCAGTAGGAGATATCGTAAAACTGAAAAAACCGCATCCGTGCGGCAGCAGTGAGTGGGAAATCATGCGTGTAGGCGCAGACTTCCGCCTGAAATGCATGGGCTGCGGGCACCAGATTATGGTTCCGAGAAAGCTGGTCGAGAAAAATGACCGAGGTCTCACCAAGAAGCAGGATTGAGTGATAGAAACAAAGCAGAACAATAAAACCAGGGGCGCACGTTGCAACCTGGTAAAAAATAAAGAAAATTGTAAAAACCCCTTGAAAAGTGCCCCGATTCATGTTATTATCTAGACTCGTGATATAAAATTCCTTGCTCATAATCAGATTTATGAGCCAGAGACCAAAAGGAGGTAACATTCGCATGAACAAATATGAATTAGCACTCGTCGTTAGTGCAAAGATCGAGGATGATGCGAGAACAGCAGTAGTCGAGAAGGCAAAAGAGTACATCACACGTGCCGGCGGTACTGTTACAGAAGTTGAGGAGGCTGGTAAGAAGAGATTAGCTTACGAGATTCAGCACATGACTGAGGCCTTTTATTACTTCATCCAGTTCGATGCTGAGGGAACAGTCCCAGCAGAAATCGAGCAGGACGTTCGTATCATGGACAATGTTCTTCGTTTCTTATGCGTTAGAAAAGACGAGGCATAGTATAAGAAAATAGGAGATTGTATTATGAACAAAGTAATACTTATGGGTAGATTAACCAGAGACGCAGAAATCCGCTATGCCCAGGGGGACAACTCACTTGCAATAGCAAGATTTTCACTTGCAGTAGACAGACGCTACAGCAAGAATGCGGAGGAGCAGTCAACGGATTTCATCAACTGCGTAGCTTTTGGAAAGATAGCAGAATTTTTTGAGAGATTTGGCCGTAAAGGAACAAAATTTGTTGTTGAAGGCCGAATCCAGACTGGCAGCTATACAAACAAGGACGGACAGAAGGTATACACCACTGACGTCGTGGTTGAGAATGCAGAGTTTGCAGAGTCTAAATCAGCCGCATCAGGAAATGCAGGCGGATTTGCACCGGCAGACAGACCTGCACCTAGCCAGGCTGCTGGGGATGGCTTCATGAACATTCCGGACGGAATCGACGAGGAGCTTCCATTCAATTAGTAGTGTCCACGAGGACAAATATTCAAGGAGGTAACAAAAATGGCTTACAATAAATCAGCTGATGGTTCATCAATGAAGAGAAGACCAATGCGTAGAAGAAAAAAAGTCTGCGTATTCTGTGGAAAAGACAATGTCATTGATTACAAAGATACAAACAAATTAAAGAGATACATCTCTGAGAGAGGAAAAATCCTTCCACGCCGTATCACAGGAAACTGTGCAAAGCATCAGAGAGCTCTTACAGTAGCAATCAAGAGAGCACGTCATCTTGCTCTTATGCCATACGTTTGCGAATAAGATAAATGTATGATAAATCCCGACTACCGGATGGTGGTCGGGATTTTTTAGGTTAAAAATGTTTTATGTTTAAAAAATTAATATTTGTTGCATAATCAAATTACATAGTATAAAATGAATATAAAACAAATACTAATAAAAAGGGAGGGTTCAAATGGATACATACATTGTTTTCTGGTTGGCAGCCACCGTAGTTTTTGTTTTAGTTGAGCTTATGACAGTCGGGCTCACATCCATATGGTTTGCAGCAGGCTCATTTGTAGCGTTTATAATCGCACTGCTTGGCGGCAATGTCGTGGTTCAGGGAATTGCATTTATACTCGTTTCAGTCGTGCTTTTAGCTCTCACAAAGCCATGGGCCGGGAAGTACATCAATTCCAGGACAGTGAAGACAAACGTGGACAGTCTGGTCGGAGAAAGAGCTGTGCTCACCGAGGATGCTGACAGCATGAAGCAGACGGGAAAAGCCGTTGTAAACGGTCAGGAGTGGACAGTCAGACCGCAGGACGAGACCCAGGTCATAAGAAAAGGCGAGCTTATCGAGGTAGTAAAGATAAGCGGAGTAAAACTAATTGTAAAAAGGGTAAAGGAGGCTTAACCGGAAATGGAAGGATTAATAGCACTTGCAGTGTTACTCGTAATCGTACTTATAGTACTGGTAAACTGCATCAAAATCGTGCCACAGGCACATGCAATGGTAATTGAGCGTTTGGGAGGATATCTCACCACATGGAGCGTAGGACTTCACCTCAAGGTGCCATTTATCGACAGAATAGCAAAGAGAGTCATCTTAAAGGAGCAGGTGGTAGATTTCCCACCACAGCCTGTAATCACAAAGGATAATGTAACAATGCAGATAGACACTGTAGTATATTTCCAGATTACAGATCCAAAGCTCTACGCATACGGAGTAGAGAATCCAATCATGGCAATTGAGAACCTCACAGCCACAACACTTCGTAACATTATCGGAGACTTAGAGCTTGATGAGACACTCACCAGCCGTGAGACAATCAACACCAAGATGCGCGCAACACTCGATGTGGCAACAGATCCATGGGGCATCAAGGTAAACCGTGTCGAGCTCAAGAACATCATACCTCCAAAGGCCATCCAGGATGCCATGGAGAAGCAGATGAAGGCAGAGCGTGAGAGACGAGAGGCCATTCTTCGTGCAGAAGGTGAGAAAAAATCAACAATCCTTGTTGCAGAGGGAAATAAAGAGTCAGTCATCCTCGATGCCGAGGCTGAAAAGCAGGCAGCCATCCTTCGCGCAGAGGCAAAGAAGGAGGCAACAATCCAGGAGGCAGCAGGTCAGGCAGAGGCTATCCTCAAGATACAGCAGGCCAATGCAGATGGACTTCGCATGTTGAAGGAGGCAAATCCGGATAACGCAGTGCTCCAGATAAAGAGCTTGGAGGCATTTGCCAAGGCCGCAGACGGCAAGGCTACAAAGATAATCATCCCTTCAGAGATTCAGGGGATTGCAGGTCTTACAAAGTCGATTGCAGAGATAGCTGCGGATAAGACTGAGAAGTAATTATATTTAATTAAAATGAATACCGGAAGATGAGAGCACACAAAAAGCATCGCATGTATCATATCAATATCAGATATATGCGGTGCTTTTTAGATTGCATAGAATTGTATTAAGATTCTCTCTGCTACACAGAAATGCCATATATTCCTCATAATCATAACTGAGTATAAGTTACGGTTCACACCTAACAGTGTGAACAGCAACGATTTGAGTATAACTGATAAATATAGTACTAGGAATAATCCACACAAAGTGGTATACTCTCTAGTAGGTATATCAATCGATGCGGGCTGCACAAAGGTGTGGCCGGTAACTATTAATTTGTAGTACATTCTCGAAACCGCAACCGTTGCATCGGCAGCATCAGCGCAACGCAGCGGGGATAAGGAGAGTAAAATGAAGAAAAAAATAAAATTCAAGGGCAGGCTGAAAAGCTACATGTGCTGGCCGCTATATCTGACGTTTGTGTGGATATGTGCTGACGGAATAGCACTGCGCTATGACAGAAGGCTTGGCTATGGCATGGTAGGCTTTACAGTGTTTTACTTTGCGCTCGTGCTGTTTTTGTATGTCAGAAGCAAGTCAGTCGTTGCAAATGAGCTGATAAGCTTTGCAACACAGTATTCATCGGTGCAGAAGAGGCTGCTTAATGAGTTTGAGGTGCCGTATGCCCTGCTTGAGTACTCCGGCAAGATACTCTGGGTAAATGACAAATTCGCAGAGCTAATGGGTGTGGATAAAAAATATCACAAATCCATCACGACACTTTTTCCGACAGTGACCAGAGAGCTTCTCACCAAGAGTGATGCGCCGACAGACTTCAAGATAGTAAATGAGGAGGAGGACAGCATAGTCAGACTGTCCGTCAAGCGAATATATTTCAACTCTATCGCAGAGGAAAATGAGATAATCGACACAAATGAAGCAGACCAGTTTTTGACGGCGCTGTATGTATTTGATGAGTCGGAGCTTTATCACTGCAAGAAAGAAATCACAGAGCAGAAGCAGGTCTCAGCGCTTGTGTATATCGATAACTATGACGAGGCGCTCGACAGCATAGAGGATGTAAAGAGGTCACTGCTCGTTGCACTTATCGACAGACGTGTAAACCAGTACTTTGCCAAGTATGATGGTCTCGTCAGAAAAATAGAAAACGACAAATACTTCGTGGTGTTCAAGTACAAGTACCTTGACAGCATGAAGGAGGACAAGTTCAAGGTGCTTGACGAGGTGAAGGCCATAAAGGTCGGCAACGAGATGGCGGTCACACTCAGTATCGGAATCGGTATAAAGAGCGATAAGTATAATGAAAACTACGTATATGCGCGAAATGCCATAGACCTAGCCCTCGGACGAGGCGGTGATCAGGTAGTCATAAAGGATCATGACGATATCCTGTATTTTGGCGGCAAGTCAAAGCAGGTGGAGAGCAAGACAAGGGTAAAGGCGAGAGTCAAGGCACAGGCGCTCCAGGAGATCATTGAGACCTGTGAGAACGTACTTATCATGGGTCACAGCATCACAGATATAGACTCACTCGGGGCAGGCATAGGTATATACTGTGCAGCAAAGAATCTCGACAAGAAGGCGCAGGTAGTCATAAATGACCCGACAAGCTCAGTCAGACCTCTCATGGAGACATTTTCAGAGGTAAAGGGCTACCCGGCAGATATGTTTATAAACAGTGAAGAGGCTCTTGAAATGGTGAGCAGGGATACGCTTGTCATGGTGGTAGACACCAACAGGCCAAGCTATACAGAGTGCCCTGAGCTCCTCAGGAAAACAGGAAAGATAGTCGTATTTGACCATCACAGACAAAGCAGCGAGATAATAGAGAATCCTATACTCTCATACATCGAGCCGTATGCATCAAGTGCGTGTGAGATGGTTGCAGAGGTGCTGCAGTACTTCAACGACGGAGTCAAGATCAATGCAACAGAGGCCGACTGCATCTACGCGGGCATCCTTATTGACACCAACAACTTTATGACAAAGACAGGCGTGCGTACATTTGAGGCGGCAGCCTTTCTGAAGCGCTCAGGTGCAGAGGTAACACGCGTCAGAAAGATGCTTAGAAATGACATGTCATGCTACAAGGCAAGAGCCGAGGCAGTGCGCCATGCAGAGGTATACAGGGGCTCATTTGCCATATCGGTATGCCCTAGCGAGAATGTGGAGAGCCCGACAATCGTCGGTGCACAGGCAGCAAATGAGCTGCTCAACATCATAGGAATCAAGGCATCATTTGTACTCACAGAGTACAATGACAAGATTTATATCAGCTCTCGTTCAATCGACGAGATAAATGTCCAGATAATCATGGAGAAGCTGGGCGGTGGCGGACACTTAAATGTGGCAGGCGCACAGCTGACAGGCGTCACTATCGTGCAGGCAAAGCGCATGATACAGGATACACTGGACGAAATGCTAAAAGAAGGAGACATAGAAGAATGAAAGTAATCTTATTACAGGACGTAAAACCATTAGGCAAAAAAGGCGAGATAGTAAACGTAAGTGACGGCTACGCCAGAAACAATATCATACCTAAAAAGCTTGGAGTAGAGGCTACTCCAAAGAACTTAAATGACTTAAAGCTTCAGAACCAGCACGCTGACAAGGTGGCACAGGAAAACTACGAGAGTGCACTTGCACTCGCAAAGGTCGTAGAGAGCACAAAGGTAGTAGTAAAGCTGCGCTCAGGCGAGGGCGGCAGAACATTCGGCTCCATCTCCACCAAGGAGATATCGGCTGCGGCAAAGGAGCAGCACGGCTTAGAGCTCGATAAGAAAAAGATGCAGCTTAACGAGTCAATCAAAGCACTTGGCAACTATGAGGTTCCTGTCAAGCTTCATCCAAAGGTAACAGTAAACCTCACAGTATCAGTAGTTGAAGGATAGGAGGAATCCCCTTGGAAGAAGCATTAATCAAACGAATAATGCCAAACAGCCTTGAGGCAGAGCAGTCCGTGGTCGGCTCCATGATTATGAGCAAGGATGCCATAGTGACCGCCAGCGAGATGCTCCTTAAGGAGGATTTTTATCATCAGCAGTACGGCATCATATTTGAGACCATGGTTGAGCTCTTTACAGAGGGTCAGCCTGTAGATCTCGTCACACTCCAGAACCGTCTAAAGGAAAAGGATGTGCCGCAGGAAATACAAAGCCTTGACTTTGTGAGAACTCTCGTCACCAGTGTGCCGACCTCAGCCAACATCAAGTACTATGCCAATATCGTAAAGGAAAACGCCATAAAGCGAAAGCTCATCCATGTGACAGAGGACATAGAGAATGAGTGCTACGCCGGTAAGGAATCGCTCGAGAGCGTGCTCGACAAGACAGAGCACGATGTATTTGAGCTGCTTTCCACAAGGCAGACAGGTGACTACGTGCCAATCCGTACTGTAGTCATGAATGCCCTCGAGAAAATCGAAAAAGCAGCACAGCAGGAGGGCACCGTAACCGGAATCCCGACAGGCTTCATAGACCTTGACTATAGGACAGCGGGACTTCAGCCGTCAGATCTCGTGCTTGTGGCAGCCCGTCCGTCAATGGGAAAGACAGCCTTCGTGCTCAACATAGCACAGCATGTGGCATTCCACGCACATCTGTGTACAGCCATATTCTCACTCGAGATGTCGAAGGAGCAGCTCGTAAACCGTCTGTTCTCGCTTGAATCAAAGGTGGATGCACAGGCACTGCGTACAGGAAATCTGTCTGATGCCGACTGGGAAAAGCTGGTCGAGGGAGCCGGAATCATCGGAGACTCCGAACTCATCATAGACGACACTCCGGGTATCAGCATATCAGAGCTTCGAAGCAAGTGCCGTAAATACAAGCTCGAACATGACTTAAAGCTCATTATCATCGATTACCTGCAGCTCATGACAGGCTCAGGACGGGGCTCAGAATCGCGTCAGCAGGAAATCTCAGACATATCACGTTCACTTAAGGCACTCGCCAGAGAGCTTTCAGTCCCTGTGGTGGCACTCTCCCAGCTATCACGAGCTGTAGAGCAGCGACCAGACCACAGGCCTATGCTTTCTGACCTTCGAGAGTCAGGAGCTATCGAGCAGGATGCCGATGTCGTTATGTTCATCTATCGTGATGACTACTACAACAAGGACACCGAGCTCAAGGGTATCTCAGAGATCATCATCGCTAAACAGCGTAATGGTCCAATCGGCACCGTAAACCTCGCATGGCTGCCTGAGTACACGAAGTTTGCAAATCTGGAGCATTAAGACTAAAACTCAAAAAGAAAAGTGGTATGATAAGCAATAAATTACCACATGCTGTATAAGTGCATAATAAGAAATCAGCCATCCCGGCTCACGTCATAGGATAAAGTTAAGTATCCTGATGTGGGTCGGGATTTTTCAAAATCTCTTTATACTTAAAAAGAGAAGAAAGCTATAAACTTTCCCGCAATTCATCCGATATATTCCTTAGAATAGGGTAAGAACAACAGTCAATTGCAATATATTTTCACACGGAGGTGTTAGAGATGGCAATAGAGGCAATCAAGGGTGCAGGAATGGTCTATCAGGGAAGTACATCAACTGCACAGATAAAGGAACAGGCACAGGGCAGGACAGAGGTGTCCAGTGAGGACAATCAGGTCGTGTCTGACAGCATCGCAAGGAATATCCAGGCGATGAATACGAAGGAAACAAGCGGGGATTCGGCCGGTGATGCCGGAGCACAGGGACAGGCACAGCTTGCTGCACAAAAGCAGAACGAGAAGAATACGCAGCTTAAAAAGGCTGTGGATGATATCAACAAGAGCGCGTTGGCTGACCAGTCGGAGGCAGTGTTCGGCATCCATGAGAAGACTAACCGCGTGACAATAAAGATAGTTGATAAGAAGACAAAGGAAGTCATCAAGGAGTTTCCGCCGGAGAAGACACTCGACATGATAGCGAAGGTCTGGGAGATGGCAGGACTCATGGTAGATGAGAAGAGATAGGAGGACACCATGGCAATCAGATTATCGGGAATGACATCAGGCCTGGATACAGATTCTATTGTAAAGGCAATGGTATCGTCATATACCACCAGAAAAGAGAAATATCAGAAGGCGCAGACCAAGCTTGAGTGGACACAGGATGCGTGGAAATCCCTTAATACCAAGGTGTACAGCTTGTACAGCAATATTTCCAATCTGCGATTTTCTACAGCATACAACTTAAAGAAGACATCAGTTTCGGATACTACTAAGGCCACAGTAAAGGCAGGCTCCGGTGCACCAAGCGGCACACAGTCGCTGAAAATCAAGCAGATGGCGAAGGCCGGATATATGACCGGAGCAGAAATTAAGGCAGACAGTGAGAAGACTACACTTGCCCAGCTCGGTTACACAGGCGGTGATGCCAAGCTTGAGGTAAAGATGGGGGACGAGACCAAGTCCATCACGCTCAGCGCATCATCTACCATGAACGACGTGGTAAAGGAGCTCAGGAATGCGGGGCTTGATGCAAACTACGATTCAAGCTACAAGAGATTTTATATCAGCTCAAAAAAGACAGGCGTGGCAAATGATTTTACCATAACCGGCAGCAATATAGATGGAGCATCAGCACTTTATAGCCTGGGAATAGCGTATGGTGGTGAAAAGACCACTACCGGTGCATATTCATCCAATCCATATGATGAGTATGCAGCTTTACATGGAGCTTCAGACGATGAGACCAGGGCTAACATCGAGGCAGCTGTTACAAGCTACAACAATCTGACCACAGATGCAGCTAAGATGAATGCGCAGAGCAAAAATCTTATGAATGCTGTAAATTATGGCTACTCATATGCCACACTTCAGGGCATTTATAAGAAGCTTGATGCAAAGAATGCAGGAGATAGTGATAAGCTGAAGCTGCTTGAGAAGCTTGGCTCATCTCGTGATGGCGCATTGATTTCAAAGAATGGTGACAGCTATGATACATATACAAAGACCACACTGACCGATACAAATGGAAATACTCTCTATAAGTATATTGACAGCGACAACAATAGCCACTATATTGCAGCCGTTGCTGATAAGGACAAGGATACCACATCGTACTATGATGTGACAGAATCTACGAGGACAGCTTATACGGACGCTGATGGCAAGGAACTTGAAGCAGTACCTACAGTAGTCGATGATACACTTAAAGTCGGTGATAAGACTTACAAAAAGGACGAGGCAGACGGCAAGTACTATCTGCAAAAGGCAGATGGCACAGCTGATAAAACTGATTTCATCACTGTTTCACAAAAGACCGAGTACACTATTGCGGCAGATGCCGTAAACAAGACTGGCATAGAGTCAGCTTCAGCAGCGTATGACACAATCATCAAGTCAATGGATGAAAAGACTAAAAGCTCATACGATGAGGCTCTTGCGTCAGTTCAGGCATTTGAGAATTCAAAGGACGAAGTGCTAGGAAGCGATGACAAGTACTCGGTTGCAAGCCTCACAAAGGCTATTCAGAATGCTTATGCAGGCAATGGAAAGGAAGCCGTAGAGCAGCTTTTAGCAGGAAACGGAAACGAGGATGACGGCTTTGTAAATAAAGCAAACGCTTTGGAGGAGGCCGCAGAGGCCAACACAAAAAAAGCAGCAGATAGCAATATTGTAAAGGAGCTTGCCTCAAAGCAGAAGGATTCGTCTGAGTATACACAGGCGCTAAACGACCTGCTCGACAGGGTAAACACTGCATACACGCTTCAGAATAAGGCACTTTTCAATTCACAGGTGAAGAAGGTCGCAGGACAGGATTCGGAGATTGAGCTGAACGGTGTAAAATATACAGGTGACAGCAACAGCTATTCAATCAATGGACTGACAATCGAGGCACTTGCTGAGACCGGTGACAGCGCTATAAGCATTACAACAAGCACAGATACACAGGGTGTATATGATAAGGTAAAGGATTTCCTGACAGAGTACAACAACATCATCAACGAGATGACGAAGCTATACAATGCTGATTCAGCAGGAAGCTACGAGCCACTCACGGATGATGAGAAGGATCAGATGTCTGATAAAGAGATTGAGAAGTGGGAGACAAAGATTAAGGACTCTCTGCTTCGCAGGGATTCTACACTTGGCAGCGTAATGACAGCAATGCAGACAGCCATGATGTCATCAGTTGAGATAGGTGGCAAGAAGTACTCGCTCTCAAGCTTTGGAATCAGCACACTTGGATTTTTGAATGCAGCGGAGAATGAGCAGAATGCATATCACATTGATGGTGATGAGGACGACACCAATACATCCGGCAAGACAGATAAGCTCATGGCAGCTATAAACGATGATCCGGATACTGTAATGCAGTTTATGCAGCAGCTTTCAACTAATCTGTATAGTGCAATCGGTGACAAGATGAAGTCTACGGATTTGAGCTCGGCATTTACCATTTACAATGACAAGCAGATGAAGACAGAGTACACTAACTACACAAAGACGATTAAGGAATGGGAAAAAAAGATCTCAGATCGTGAGGATTACTACTACAACAAGTTTACTCAGATGGAGTCAGCTATGACCAAGCTCAACAGCACACAGAGCTCAATTAGCAGTTACTTCTCATAAAAAGATACCAGGGAGGGTATATTATGTTACAAAATAAAGCATACGCAGCATATGCAAACAACAAAATCATGACTGCATCACCGGCAGAGCTTACACTCATGCTGTATGATGGTGCAATCAAATTTTGTAATATTGCCATCATGGCAGTGGAGAAGGAGGATATCCAGCAGGCTCACACAAACATCCGCAAGGTGGAGCGTATCATAGAGGAGTTCCAATCTACTCTTGATGACAAATATCCGGTATCAAAGGATTTTAACAATGTATATACATATCTTCACAGACGTCTTGTCGAGGCCAACATAAAGAAGGACAAGGAGATTCTTGAGGAGGTGCTTGAGCACCTGCGCACTATGCGTGACGCGTGGAAAGAGGTCATGCAGGCCACATGCAATGGAAACAAGCTGCATGTGTCATAGATAAATGTATCATAAATCACCGACAGGGATTATAGAGAGTTTTTAACTTAAACAAAACGCAGAGACAGCAGCATGAAGCTAGTTTGTTTGTGCGTTTTGTGCTATTATAGAGATGCTTATAGTTAAAACAATTGGAAATACAGGGAGAACATCATGGAACAGACATACATAGATATAATGATACAAAGCCTGGAGAAAAAGGAACAGGTACTCGACCGGATAATAGAGCTTGATATCAAGCAGAAGAACCAGCTCGAGGATCCACAGCTCACACCGGACGACTTTGACGAGGTAGTTGAGGCAAAAAGCAGGCTTATCGACCAGCTCAATAACTTAGATTCAGGCTTTGAGAAGCTTTTCGAACGTACAAAGGAAGAGCTGAATGGTCACAAGGAGGACTACAAGGAGCAGATACGCACCATGCAGGAGCATATCCGCAGTATCACGGACAAGAGCGTAAAAATACAGAGTCAGGAGGCCCGCAACAAGGATCTCATGACTCTGAAATTTGCGTCCATAAAGAAGCAGGCCCGCGAGGTGCGTGTCGGCACGCAGGCCGCAAGCCGCTACTACAAGTCCATGTCAGGAACCGGATATATGGAGCCACAGTTTATGGACAATAAAAAGTGAAAATCTTAATTTAATACCTCACCACAATATCACCAAGTCCCGAGTCAATAACCAGGTGCTTTTTTGCATGCTCATTTACCTCATACTCATCATCATAGTCATTGCCGTTGATTGTGATATCGCCTGTACCAGAGTCCAGGTCCATCATGTAGCCGTCAAGTGACTGTGAGGATGTCACAGTGATGTTACCGGTACCGCCGTCGATATCCATCTCGTCAAAGGCACAGTTTTCAAAGCTAAGGTCGCCGGTTCCGCCATCCACATCACATGTGGCGAAGCTGCAGCCTGTGACATACAAATCGCCTACGCCGGTGTCAAATTCTGCATCGGCGGCGGTCAGAGCATCGAGGCTTATCTCGCCTACGCCGGTATCAAGGGAGAGCTTGTTCAATGCTGCGCCCTCAGGAATGGTAACAGTGATTTCGCTCGTGGTGTTTCTTCTGTAGTTGGATCCTTTGCTCTGTGATATTGTGAGGGTATCGCCGGAGCTCTTAATCTTTGGAACCAGACGCTTGTTGCATTTGTATGAGACCGTATAGCTGTCACCGGTTTTTACGTAGATATTCGATATGGTTGTATCAAATATCAGGTTTGAAAATTCATCGACTGAAAGCTCCTTCGTGCACACGTTACCGAGAGACTTGTCTGAGTGCGGAATCAGATTGTCAAACAGGTCGAGGGCAAAGCCCCCGATATGGTAGAGACTCCCGGCGATGATGCAGACCACGGTAATTATTGTAATTATTATTAGATATATATTCTTTTTCATGACTTGTCTCCATTTCTGAATTATCTTGTTGCATAATTTGTTTTGTGATTATTCAAAGTATGCTACACATTTTTGACTGTCCTGGTTTCCATTAATTTCCATGTTTATCGCCGAGCAGATTTTCCACCAGCGAATTGATGATTGCGGCTATTGGCCAGATAATCCATGTGATACCCCAGTCAAAGGTAATAAAGCTCCAGCATAGATAGATGCATGTGACAGTTGACCAGTATACTGACATGATTGCAGCCACAACAGGGTTTTCATAGTGCACCTTGCCATCGTGTGAATTGGCAAAATTACCGCCCATAGTCTGTGTTCCGTTCAGGGAAAGAAGCTTGTCAAAGCTTGATTTCTTCATGTTTGTAAACACTATCATGAATACTCCGATTGCTATAAACACGAGCACGAGTCCACCGGAAAGTGAGTCTGCGAAGGTGCTTTTGGTGTTTAGTGAGCTGATGATGATTGCAGGCACTGCACAGAGTATACAGAGCATGATGCCCACTGTTAAAAGTATTGCGTGTGTGGCACGGTAGCTTTCCTTTCGCTCGTTGACCCAGTTTGCTGTCTCAAAATCTATGCAGTAGGGCTCTTGCTTCAGGTAGCTCCATTTGGATGAGAGGGAGCCTGAAAAAATGAAGAAGCCGACCGCCACGGCAATGCACAGGAAAAATATTGTGACGCCTATTGCATCTGCTATATCGTCTGATGCATGTGTAAAAGGAATATATTCGCAGAATATAGGTCCGAGACTGGCTACGATACATAGCAGAACTCCAAAGGCAGTGAGATAAGCGTGCCTTGCAGAATCCCTGAGGAAGGCGGCCGCATTTTCACGTGAGAGTGTTTTGGCGGCAGGCATTGCCTGGCTGGGATTCACGAAGCTCTTGATGCCGAGTGAGTCAGCGAGCTCGTCAAGGTTTCCAAACTCTGATATGACTATGCCTATGGCTTCGTTGTCGGATTTGCCCTCGGATATCAGTTCATTGTATTTATCCTCCATCATCTGATAGAGCTCATATTTGGCTTTTAGCACCTCTGGAGTATTCGGGAGGTGCGAAAACATATTTTCCAGATAATTCTTTATAGTTTCCATAAAATGTCTCCTTTAAAATCGTATAAATTTGCTTACTACATCAAGCGTCAGCTTCCATTCCTCGCATTTGAGCCTGTAGTACTCTCTGCCGGCATCCGTAATCTGATAGTAGGTCCGGCGCTTTCCACTTGCATTGTCGTTCGAAGAGAATGATGAGATATAACCGTTTTTCTCAAGGCGGGTAAATGCAGAATAGAGAGTTGTTTCTTTTATGACGTATTTTTCCTCGGATATTAGCTTTATCTGCTTTGAAATCTCGTAGCCGTAGGATGGTTTGTCGAGAAGCAGGTAGAGTATGATGGTATCGTTGTATCCGCGGATAACATCGCTGCTTATATTAACCATTGTTCACCTCCTGTATCAAGTGTTTAATTTCATCATAAATGATGGGCAAAATACCTTTTTAACCTCATATCATTTTATTAATTTAAGACCGAGTTATGACGTAATTGATCGTGAATCCGGAAACTCACCGGGCACACCTGATACACAGATGAAAGCTTGTACATCAGGCATGTTAAAATTATTCAATACTACGTGTGACGTACTACGAGTGTCATACTATGTCTGTCGTAGTAAACATATCACATGTTGTTTTTCGTGTCAACCGTAATTTTAGAATAAATTAGTTCTCACCGTAATTTTAGAATAAATTAGTTCTCGCTGTAAGTCTGTATAAAATTTGTTTTATAAAAAAATGTTCCGGATAGTTGCTATTATTTTAAGAAGTTAGCCTCTCCGTACAAAAATTAGCGGTAAAATGCGTTGACATACACCATATCTTTTGCTATAGTCTTTTAAAGCAAAGGCGATTAATTAAATACACACTACCTCTGAGGGAGTAGTTCGCGTATTCTTAAATATACGTGGTTTGTCAACAGACCGGTCAATAGACCTGGCAAACATTAAAGAATGAGACTCAAGTATGCAGCACACAATAAAGCTATATAAGCCATATAATAATAGCTTTATAAAGTCTGGTGTCTGCATGCGAGGGTCTCATTTTTTCATATGAAGCTACATGTGAAGCTATCATATACTCATTTCATATACTCATATGAGAGAAATTAATCGTCGCACACTAGGCAAAAGGGAGAAAAATATGGTACTATTTATTGAAATCCTGCTTATAGGAGTAGGTTTGTCAATGGACGCCTTTGCGGTATCTATCTGCAAGGGACTTGGAATGACAAAGGTAAACAGAAAGCAGGCGCTGACAATCGGTCTGTATTTCGGAGGCTTTCAGGCGCTGATGCCGTTTATCGGCTATATGCTGGGCATCCGCTTTGAGAAGTACATCACAAGCATTGACCACTGGATAGCATTTATCCTGTTAGGCTTTATCGGTGGCAAGATGGTTTATGAGGCAGTAAAGGAAAAGGATGATGACGCGGTTGTGGAAAAGGACCTGGCGCTCAATCAGGGAGAGATGCTTCTGCTTGCAATTGCGACAAGCATCGATGCGCTTGCAGTCGGAATCATGTTTGCATTTACCTATGACAGCTTAAACATCTACTGGGCTATTGCAATCATCGGACTTACAACCTTCGTGCTCTCAATCATCGGAGTCATAGTCGGAAACTTTTTCGGCAATAAATATAAAAAGAAATCAGAGATAGCCGGAGGAATCATTCTCATACTCATAGGTGTGAAGATATTGCTTGAGCACCTGGGGATTATAAGCTTTTAAAAAATAAAAAATGGAGGAATCAACATGGAAAATTTCATCAATAATGCACCGTTTATAGTGGTGCTGCTCTGCCTCATAGTGGGCTTTGTATTTCTGGTAAAGGGCGCAGACCTGTTCGTGGAGGGCAGCTCAAGCGTGGCAAAGCGCTTCAAGGTACCGTCACTTATCATCGGACTGACAATTGTTGCGATGGGAACCTCGCTTCCTGAAACCGCGGTCAGTGTGGCAGCATCGATAGCACACAACAATACGCTCGCAGTCAGCAATGTGACAGGCTCAAACATATTTAACCTTATGGTAGTAATCGGCGTGTGCGCTTTGATGACACCGGTAGTGGTGGACGGAGCATCATTAAAAAGGGATTTCCCATTTTCGATGATATGTGCCATTTTACTTCTTGTCATGGGAACAATCGGCATGACACTCGGCAGAGTGGACGGAATAATACTGCTCGGCTGCTTTGCAGGATACATTTTCTACCTTATCAGACACACATTAAAACAGAACAGGCAGTCATCAGATGAGGAGGTCGATGAGATACCGCTTATCTCAATGCCAAAAGCAGTGATTTTCATCCTGATCGGAGCTGTCGGTATCGCAGTAGGCGGAGATGTCGTAGTAGACAGTGCAAGCCGCATAGCGATTGACCTTGGAATGAGCCAGACACTCGTCGGACTAACCATCGTATCTATCGGAACATCGCTTCCGGAGCTTGTGACATCAATAGTCGCAGCCAGAAAAAACGAGGTCGATATGGCGCTCGGAAATGCCGTCGGCTCATGCATTTTCAACATACTCATGGTGCTCGGAATTGCATCAGCCATCAGCCCTATAGCATTCATACAGGAAAATATCATAGATATTATTGTGCTTGTGGTATTTTCGCTCATCGTGTGGATTATGGCATGGACAAAGCGTGAGATAAAAAGAGGCGAGGGCATCATCATGCTGCTAATGTATGCGGCATATACAGCGTATATTATTATACGATAGGGTAAAATACCTTTTGCTCTTCATTTATGATTAATCAGATTACTCCATGCTACGCATTCCCGTAATCTGACTCCACCTCGAAATCCGCTAATTTGCTGCATTTGGGCAGCAAATTGCTACTTTCTCGGTGTAGTGCGGGTCACTAAGGTATACATCGAATTGCATGCAAGCATGCATCGATGATACCTTTTGACCCTTTAATCATATGATGTAACGAGAATATAGGATATAAATATAAGATAGGTAACAAATATGAGTGAAATCAAATTGGGCTGTCATGTCGGAATGGCAGGAAAAGATATGTTTTTGACGTAAGCCCGTGAGGCTGCGTCATACGGAGCGAATGTATTCATGCTTTACACAGGCGCACCGCAGAACACAAGACGAAAGGATATTTCTAATCTGAATATAGATGCAGGCTGGGAATACGCGCATGAGCACGGAATAGATGAAATTGTGGTGCATGCACCTTATATAATAAATCTTGCAAATACAGTAAAACCGGAGACTTATGAGCTTGCGGTTGAATTTCTGGAAAAAGAGATTGCTCGTACTGCAGCGATGCGAAGCCGTATACTTGTTTTGCACCCGGGAAGCCACGTAAATGCAGGAGCGGAAGCGGGAATAGCACAGATCATAAAGGGACTTAATACGGTGCTTGAGAAGAATGATGATGATGTATTTATCGCACTTGAGACAATGGCAGGAAAAGGCAGCGAGATTGGGCGTTCATTTGAGAAAATCAAGGCGATTTTCGATGGCGTAAATAAGAAAGACAGGCTCAGGGTCTGCTTTGACACCTGCCATGTAAATGATGCCGGATATGATATCGTAAATCATTATGATGATGTTTTTGCAGAATTTGACAAGGTGATAGGTCTTGACCGGATAGCGGTTTTCCATGTAAACGACAGCATGAATCCGCTCGGTGCGCACAAGGACAGACATGCCAATATCGATAATGGCACAATAGGCTACGATACGCTTCACAGGCTTGTGCACGATGAGAGATTTGCGGATATTCCAAAGATTCTCGAGACACCGTGGCTGTGTGAGGAAGGCTCCGCAAAGAAGACGATACCTCCGTATAAAGAAGAAATTGCGTGGCTGAGGAAATGATTAATATGAGTGACTATGATAATAAAATGATATGAGGGTCAAAAGGTATTTTGACTCTTTAATGCATATATTTGATTATACTTTTTTAGATGAAGGCTTATTACCAGCTGAGATAGTTAATCTTACGGCAACGAATGCTGCATTTAATGCTATATCAGATACGCGTAAGGAAAGCAATAAAAGCATATATACGGAGCTGGAAAAGATTGCCAGAGTACAGTCGGTTAAAGGGTCTAACGCGATAGAAGGTATTGTTACAACAGATGCACGTATAAAGCAGATAGTTGACGGCGACAGTGCGCCTCTAAATCATGATGAGCGCGAGATTGAAGGGTATAGGGATGTACTGGATGAGATATATTCTAATCATGATCAAATGTCATTTAGTGAAAATATGATTCTGCATATACATGACCCATGTATGATATTGGATTTTTTGTGTATGCACCCATTTGCTGATGATGATGTTATAATAAGGACAAAGTTAGAGAAAACCAGTAAAGTCAAGGGGTTAGCACTAATTCAATGTCATTAAGTTAAGAGTTTGACAGGGTTCAAAAAAAGGCAGTCACAATTCTGGAAAGAAAAGTGACTGTCTTTTTATTGCTCGGTTGTCCCTTTGAGCAAATTGGGATTGACATTTTTTAATTTTTCTTTTGTTCGATTTTTCAGTAATATTTGCATTTGTGTTCTTGCCATTTTATGCAATTTAGCAAAACGCTCACTTTGCGGCAAGCCTTCCTTTATTAGTTCGGCATTTTGGCTTTCCATATTTACCAAGATAATCAGTTCCTCAGCTGTAGCATAATCTCTGATATGTTCACCCTTCTGCGCCTCAATAGGATGTTCATCTCTCCATTCTCGTGCTTTCTTGCCATTTTTACCTCCTTGTTTGACTACTAATTGACCACGAATTATATCGAAGTTACTAGTGCGTAGACTAAAAAATGTTATTTTGTTCATTTTTTCTGATTTTATGTCATTACAATTTGTTATATTCCGATAAGTTCCGATAAATTTCGTTGACATGTCACAATTGATTTGATACGATTTATCTATTAAAATGATTATTTTTTAGTGTGCAGAACATATAGTTGTACGCAAAATATAAATATTGGGCATGCCGGAAATGTGAGGAATTTATGGAAAATAAAAACTCTTGCAAAGAAAAGCACCCTTCTAAGCCTTTTTATCATACTATGATACTTTGCTTAGAAAAGTGCTTTTCCATTTCTATTCTGAAGTTTTTACCGATCTTATCTTAATTCTCTTCTTCGACTTCTTCTCTTCTTCGAAGCAGATATCCTTCTTTGATTTCTTCTCCAAAATCAACGTAGATCATCTGTTTTGGATGTGGGGCGGATTCCATTGGTCTTCCGTCTTCATCTTCGATCGCTTTCACTATAACTTCTTTGTTTGTTCCGTCTGGGATCATAACTTCGATCGTCTCTCCGACAGAGAATTTATTCTTCTGTTCTAAGAGTGCATATCCTTTGTCATTATGTCCCTGAACGATTCCGATGTATGTGCAGTTCTTAATATCACACCGGATCATCTGAACCGTCATCATACGATGGAATGTTATATCGAGACAAAAGAGAGCATTACAAAGAATCAGACCGCCGGGGATACCTGTGTGTTGAATTATGAGGATGAAGTGCTGCGCAGGTTTGGCGAGACACTTCAGACAAAAGTTGTATTTTTCAGCAGCAAGCGCAGACTGGAAAAGGGACTTTATCTGGACGGAGAAGATATTTTTTATGCAGACGGCACAACGGACACAAAAGTGATCAATGTAAATGAGCTGAATATTTTAGGAAAACACAATTATGAGAATGTCATGGCGGCAGTCGGAATGTCGGTAAGCTTTGGCGTACCGATGGATAAAATTGTGGAAGTGCTGAAACGTTTCCAGGCAGTCGAGCATAGAATTGAGTATGTGACAGAAAAACGCGGCGTGAAGTTTTACAATGATTCCAAGGGAACAAACCCGGATGCGGCAATCCAGGGAATCAGCGCGATGAACCGTCCGACACTGTTGATCGGTGGAGGTTATGACAAACAGTCTGAATATGATGAGTGGATTGACAGTTTTGACGGCAAGGTGAAGAAACTCGTGCTGATCGGTCAGACGAAGGAAAAGATTGCGGAATGTGCGAAGAAACATGGCTTTGAGGATGTCATACTCTGTGATACATTTGAGGAGGCAATTGACACCTGTTATGCAAACGCAGTGAGCGGGGATGCGGTATTGCTTTCCCCTGCATGTGCAAGCTGGGGCATGTTCGCAAACTATGAGGAGCGCGGACGCATTTTTAAGGAATACGTGCGCAATCTGGCAGAATAAAAAATGTCAGGCATAATGGCATGACGTGCAGTAAATAAGAAATGAGGAATTGGAATGGCAAGAGGTCAGCAGACGGAAAAGAAAAAAAAGCCAATTAAATATTTCGATTACAGTCTTTTGTTTCTGATCATTTTTCTTTTGTGTTTTGGATTGGTCATGTTGTACAGTACCAGTTCCTATGCAGGTTCCAATAAGTTTGGGGATGCTTCCTATTTTGTAAAAAAACAGTTGTTTGCAACAGGACTGGGGATCGTGGGTATGTATATCGTATCTAAGATCCCATATCGGTTCTGGATGAAGGTGAGTTCCATGGCGTATCTGGCAGCTATCGTGCTCTGTACCGCCGTTATTTTTATTGGTACAGAGGCAAACGGTCAGGCGAGATGGTTAAAAATCGGGCCGTTATCTTTCCAGCCGTCAGAGTTTGCCAAGTTTGCGGTTATTATTTTTCTGGCAACGGTTATTTATAAGACACCACAGAAGATGGGAGAGTTCATGAGCCTTGTCAAGATAATGGCAATTGTGCTTCCAATCGTTGCAGTGGTCGCCTACAATAACTTAAGTACAGCGATCATTATACTTGGAATTGCAGTCTGTATGTTGTTTGTTGCCAGTCCGAAGTATTCCCACTTTGTGTTGATGGCAGCGGCAGTCGGTGTGGTAGGTGTTGTTTTCATCAGTTTTGAGGCATACCGGATGGATCGTATCAAGATTTGGCTGAATCCGGAAGCCTACGAGAAGGGTTATCAGACCTTACAGGGACTGTATGCGATCGGTTCCGGCGGTTTATTTGGAAAAGGGCTTGGCGAGAGTATGCAGAAGCTGGGATTTATTCCTGAGGCGCAGAATGATATGATTTTCTCTGTTATCTGTGAGGAACTTGGACTTTTTGGCGCGGTGTGCGTGATCTTATTGTTTCTGCTGATGATCTGGAGATTTATGATCATTGCCAATAATGCGTCAGACCTTTATGGGGCGCTGGTCGTGGTTGGTATTATGGCGCATTTGTCCATCCAGGTTATTTTAAATATTGCGGTTGTGACCAATACGATCCCGAATACCGGTATTTCACTGCCGTTTATCAGTTATGGAGGTACATCAATCCTGTTCCTGATGGCAGAGATGGGACTGGCATTGAGCGTGGCCAGACAGATTAAATTTAAAGAGCCGGAAAGGCTTCTCTAAAATAAGCAAAATCTATTGACAAATAGGTTCTCAGAATATATACTTTGCACATCAAAGTAGAGCAAAATTGTTACTTGATTAAGGAGAAATAGCAATGTTAGAAGAAATGAGAA
>ERZ791603.243-NODE-243-length-51437-cov-6.827741_pt1 | contig 51437 bp, 37 predicted proteins | sample MGYA00509966_ERZ791603 | MGnify/ENA primary metagenome ERZ791603 (study PRJEB30046, sample SAMN00791931) | human gut metagenome | study: EMG produced TPA metagenomics assembly of the A metagenome-wide association study of gut microbiota in type 2...
TGTCGTCAGCTCGTGTCGTGAGATGTTGGGTTAAGTCCCGCAACGAGCGCAACCCCTATTTCTAGTTGCCAGCACGTTAAGGTGGGAACTCTAGAGAGACTGCCGGTGATAAATCGGAGGAAGGTGGGGACGACGTCAAATCATCATGCCCTTTATGTCCTGGGCTACACACGTACTACAATGGCCGCTACAGAGGGATGCTAAGCCGCGAGGTAGAGCCAAACCCTAAAAACGGTCTCAGTTCGGATTGAAGGCTGAAATTCGCCTTCATGAAGCTGGAATTGCTAGTAATGGCAGGTCAGCATACTGCCGTGAATACGTTCCCGGGCCTTGTACACACCGCCCGTCACACCATGAGAGTTGGGAATACCCGAAGCCTGTGAGCTAACTTTTAAGAGGCAGCAGTCGAAGGTAGAATCAATGATTGGGGTGAAGTCGTAACAAGGTAGCCGTATCGGAAGGTGCGGCTGGATCACCTCCTTTCTATGGAGACATGAGATAGTAAGATATCTCGTAGACTTCAAGTCGACGCACATTCGTTGGTTAATGTTTAGTTTTGAAGGCTTAGCCTTCTTTTTTGAACCTTGAAAACCATATAGAAGAGACAAACAGTTTATTACGAAAATGATGAGTGAGTAGTAATAGACACAAACCTCTAATCAAAATGCTATATTTGATGAGAGTTAACGAGAAAAGTCTAGGAACGTAAGTTTCTTAGCAGCTGAAAAGTCAAGCTACTAAGGGCATACGGTGGATGCCTAGGCGCCAAGAGCCGAAGAAGGACGCGGTAAGCTGCGAAAAGCCACGGGGAACTGCAAGCAAGTATTGATCCGTGGATATCCGAATGGGGAAACCCGGCCATCGTCATGGATGGTCACCCGCAAGGGAGGGAACCTGGGGAACTGAAACATCTAAGTACCCGGAGGAAGAGAAATCAAACGAGATGCCCACAGTAGCGGCGAGCGAAGAGGGCAGAGCCCAAACCGAGAAGCTCCGGCTTTTCGGGGTTGAGGACCGGCAGAATCGAAGTCAGGCCTAGTTGAATTACCTGGAAAGGTAAGCGAGAGAGGGTAAAAGCCCCGTAGACGAAAGGCAGAGCAGAGAGGCCGAGATCCAGAGTACCACGAAGCACGAGGAATTTTGTGGGAAGCAGGGGGGACCACCCTCCAAGGCTAAAAACTACTTGGCGACCGATAGCGCATAGTACCGTGAGGGAAAGGTGAAAAGAACCCCGGGAGGGGAGTGAAATAGTACCTGAAACCGTATGTCTACAAGCAGTCGAAGCGAAAGCGACGGCGTGCCTATTGAAGAATGAACCAACGAGTTATCTGCACTAGCGAGGTTAAGTGGAAGACACGGAGCCGCAGCGAAAGCGAGTCTTAAGAGGGCGCTAGTTAGTGTAGGTAGACCCGAAACCGCAGTGATCTACCCATGTCCAGGTTGAAGCGCAGGTAAAATTGCGTGGAGGACCGAACCGGTGAGCGTTGAAAAGCTTTCGGATGAGATGTGGGTAGGGGTGAAATTCCAATCGAACGCGGAGATAGCTGGTTCTCCCCGAAATAGCTTTAGGGCTAGCCTGAGGTAGTAAGTATAGGCGGTAGAGCACTGATCGGGCTAGGGGCCGTAAAGGTTACCGAACCCTGTCAAACTCCGAATGGATATACTGTAGAGCCTTGGAGTCAGACTACGAGTGATAAGATCCGTGGTCAAAAGGGAAACAGCCCAGACCACCAGCTAAGGTCCCCAATGTCGTACTAAGTGGAAAAGGATGTGGGGTTTCATAAACAACCAGGATGTTGGCTCAGAAGCAGCCACCATTTAAAGAGTGCGTAATAGCTCACTGGTCGAGAGACCCTGCGCCGAAGATTCCCGGGGCTAAAGTACGAAACCGAAGCTGTGGCTGTATACGTAAAGTATACGGGGTAGGGGAGCGTTCCCATAGGGTAGAAGTCGAACTGGAAGGTTCGGTGGACTTGTGGGAAGTGAGAATGTTGGTATGAGTAGCGAAAAGAAAGGTGAGAATCCTTTCCACCGAAAGCATAAGGATTCCTGAGCAACGATCGTCGTCTCAGGGTAAGTCGGGACCTAATCCGAGGCAGAGAGCGTAGGAGATGGACAACTGGTTGATATTCCAGTACCGGTAGTAATTGTTTGAGCAATGGAGTGACACAGAAGGGCAGGCAAGCATGCGAATGGAAGAGCATGTGTAAGCGTGTAGGGTGGTGCATAGGCAAATCCGTGCACTGAAAGCCTGAGGCGTGATGCGGAGTGAGCAGAGATGCGAGCGAAGTTGTTGACCCCACACTGTCGAGAAAAGCTTCTAGTGAGAGAGCTACCGCCCGTACCGTAAACCGACACAGGTATGCGGGGAGAGAATCCTAAGGTGCGCGGGAGAACCCTCGTTAAGGAACTCGGCAAAATGTACCCGTAACTTCGGGATAAGGGTAGCCACTGTTGTGAAGTCCCATGCGGATGGAGCATAGAGTGGTCGCAGAGAAGAGGCCCAAGCGACTGTTTACCATAAACACAGGTGCCTGCTAAAGCGAAAGCTGACGTATAGGTGCTGACACCTGCCCAGTGCCGGAAGGTTAAGGAAGGATGTTCGGATTAGTCCAAAGCATTCGACTGAAGCCCCGGTGAACGGCGGCCGTAACTATAACGGTCCTAAGGTAGCGAAATTCCTTGTCGGGTAAGTTCCGACCCGCACGAAAGGTGTAACGATTTGGGCACTGTCTCAACGAGGGACCCGGTGAAATTGAAATACCTGTGAAGATGCAGGTTACCCGCGACTGGACAGAAAGACCCCATGGAGCTTTACTGTAACCTGACATTGGGTTTTGATACATTACGTACAGGATAGGTGGGAGGCATGGAAAGCTGGACGCTAGTCTGGCTGGAGCCGACGTTGGGATACCACCCTTGATGTATTGAAATTCTAACCGCGAGAGTAACGAAATCCGGGACAGTGTCAGGCGGGCAGTTTGACTGGGGCGGTCGCCTCCGAAAGAGTAACGGAGGCGCCCAAAGGTTCCCTCAGCGCGGCCGGAAATCGCGCGAAGAGTGTAAAGGCAGAAGGGAGCTTGACTGCGAGTCAAACACGACGAGCAGGTACGAAAGTAGGGCTTAGTGATCCGGTGGTACCGAGTGGAAGGGCCATCGCTCAACGGATAAAAGCTACCCTGGGGATAACAGGCTAATCTCTCCCAAGAGTCCATATCGACGGGGAGGTTTGGCACCTCGATGTCGGCTCATCACATCCTGGGGCTGAAGTCGGTCCCAAGGGTTGGGCTGTTCGCCCATTAAAGTGGTACGTGAGCTGGGTTCAGAACGTCGTGAGACAGTTCGGTCCCTATCCATCGCGGGCGCAAGAGATTTGAAGGGGGCTGCTCCTAGTACGAGAGGACCGGAGTGGACGAACCGCTGGTGTACCAATTATCCCGCCAGGGGTACAGTTGGGTAGCTACGTTCGGAAAGGATAAACGCTGAAAGCATCTAAGCGTGAAACCAGCCTTAAGATGAGATCTCTCATAGAGCAATCTAGTAAGACACCTTAAAGAAGATGAGGTTGATAGGTCGGGAGTGTAAGTACAGCAATGTATTGAGCGGACCGATACTAATATGTCGAGGGCTTGACTTAAGTGACGCCCTGATTGTGACGAGCGCAAGCGAAGTCAGAATTAGAGGTGGCGGAACTTATATCGAAAAAGCGACCTGAGGGGAGCGTTTTCGATGAAAGTGAATCGCCGAAAAGAAGTAAAAACACACAGCGAACTCAAAAGTTTGTACTCTTCTATATAGTTTTGAAGGCTTAAAGACCTTCTGAAACAATCCGGTGGCGATAGCTAAGGGGATCCACCTGTTCTCATCCCGAACACAGTAGTTAAGCCCTTAAACGTCGAAAGTACTTGGCTGGAAGCGGCCTGGGAGGATAGAAAGCTGCCGGTTAAAAAATAACCATACCATACGGTATGGTTATTTTTTTTATGTTAGATAAATTTCTAATCTTTACTTGACGTTAGCCTACGCTAATAGTATACTATATGAAGATGAAGAATAGTGTTCTTGATAAGGAACAACACAAGGGGCTTTTAATCACTGTATTGTTTGTCTGTTTTTTGTTATAATATAAAGCAAGCTATGAATTTATTTAGGAGGATATTGCCATGAAAATGGAATTTACAAAGATGCACGGTACTGGTAACGATTATGTTTACGTCAACTGTATGGAACAGGAATTGCCTAATCCGGGTGCTATTTCCGAATATATCAGCCACAGACGTTTTGGTATTGGCAGTGATGGCCTGATCATGATCTGTAAATCTGACGTTGCGGATTTTAAAATGCGTATTTTTAACGCTGATGCTTCTGAAGCCAAGATGTGCGGTAATGGGAGCAGATGTATCGCCAAGTATGTTTATGATAAAGGTCTGACGGATAAAACAACTTTTACGCTGGAAACGCTCTCCGGTATCAAAACCATCGATGTATTTTTGGGTGAAGACGGTAAAGTGGCAGAAGCCAGTATCGATATGGGCGAGCCTATTTTTAAATGTGCCGACATCCCCATGATCAGCGATCACTTTATGTTTGTAGATCAGGGACTGGTGCTGGAAGAAGACGTTGTTTATAATGGTACGGCTATTTCTGTAGGCAATCCGCATTTCGTCACCTTTGTAGACGATGTAGATGCTTTGGATCTGGAAAAATTAGGGCCTAAATTTGAAAAACACAAATTATTTCCTGAAAACGTCAATACTGAATTTGTGCAGGTAATCGATAAAAATACCGTTAAATTCCGCGTCTGGGAACGCGGCAGCGGCGAAACCTGGGCCTGCGGCACCGGCGCGACAGCAGTTTGTGTTGCTACTATCATGTTGGGCCATGCAGGTAAAAAAGGTGAAGAATTAACAGTTATCGCCAAAGGCGGCACTCTGAAGCTTACCCATTTGGCCAATAACCATGTTATTTTAAGAGGCCCGGCTGTAACTGTATTTGAAGGCGTCATCGATATTCCCGATGAAGTCATTAATAAATAAAAATATATTTTTAGTTTAATGGGGGACAAAAAATGGCTTTTGTAAATGACAACTATTGTAATTTGAAAGACAGCTACCTGTTTTCGCAAATCGCGCAAAAGGTTAATGCTTATGTAGCGGAACATCCTGAGAAAAAGGTTATTCGTATGGGTATCGGCGACGTTACCCTGCCTTTGGCGCCGGCCGTTATCGACGCGATGCAGAAAGCCGTTGCCGAAATGGGCGTGAAGGAAACTTTCCGTGGCTACGGACCGGAGCAGGGCTATGATTTCCTGCACGAAGCTATCGTAAAATATTATGCCGGCTTCGGCGTAACTTTGGCCAGCGATGAAATCTTTATCAGCGACGGCGCTAAAAGCGACTGTGGCAATATTACCGATATTTTCAGCAATGCGAATACGATCCTGATTCCTGATCCGGTCTATCCTGTATATCTGGACACCAATATCATGTGCGGCCGTAAAATAGTTTATATGGACGGCAAGCCGGAAAACAACTTCCTGCCAATGCCTGACGACAGCGTAAAAGCTGACATCATTTATCTTTGCTCGCCGAATAATCCTACCGGCGCTGTTTATACCAAAGAGCAGCTGGAGGCCTGGGTCGCTTATGCATTGAAAAACGACGCGGTCATCCTGTATGATGCCGCTTATGAAGCGTTCGTTGATGATCCTGCTATACCGCGCAGTATTTTTGTCGTTGAAGACGCCAGAAAATGCGCTATCGAATTATGCTCCCTGTCTAAAACTGCCGGTTTTACCGGTACCCGCTGCGGTTATACTGTAGTGCCGCATGCTTTGGTACGTAAAACTGAAAGCGGTAAAGAGCTGGAACTGAATAAAATGTGGCTGCGCCGTCAGACTACCAAATTCAACGGTGTGCCCTATATCATCCAACGCGGTGCCGAAGCTGTGTTCAGTGAGCAGGGGCAAAAGGAATGCCGCGAAATGCTGGCTTTCTATAAAGAAAATGCCAGGATCATGGCCGAAGGACTGCGCAGAAAAGGCATTAAATTCTACGGCGGGACCCATTCACCCTATATTTGGCTGCAATGCCCGCAGGGTATGTCTTCCTGGGAATTCTTTGATTTCCTGCTTGAAAAACTGGCTGTTGTCGGTACTCCCGGCGCCGGTTTTGGCGCTATGGGCGAAGGATACTTCCGCCTGTCCGCTTTTGGCAGCCGTGAAAACACTATCGAAGCAATGGAACGCATTGAAAAAGAACTGTAAGCAGAATAATAAAAACGCCTGGTTTTTAACCAGGCGTTTTTGCTTTTAAAACAGACCGTTAATTTTTAACAGCTTTGATACAGAACATCGGGACTGGGATATAGAATATATCCTGTTCGGCATAAATACGGTCGCCGACGCTCTGGTCGACAGAACAGGAACAGCTGCCTAAAGCCTTAAGTATTTCCAAGTCCCAGCGGGGACGCTCAAAGAGGCTGATTTCCAGCATATGGTAAATATTGTGGCACTCATTTAATAATTCTGCGGAAACATCGGCATGGGCATTGAGGGCAGGCAGTTTTTGCCGATGATGGTCCTTGGCGTATTCCGCGTCATAATTCAGTAGGATACCTTTCGGAGCCAGCACACGGAGCCATTCGGCATAAGTTGTTTCGGGATGTGGCAGGTTCCACATCAGATTTCTGGCAATAACGACATCAAAGCTGCCGTCAGAAAAAGCCGTATGCTCGGCATCGGCAGTCTGAAAAGTACAGCTGCAGCCTTCTGCTGCCGCCAGCGTTTCCGCCTGAGCGATCATGGCAGGTGTAAGATCGATACCGGTGACTAGGTGACCTTCATTAGCCAGCAGAACGGAGAAAAAACCGGCGCCGCAGCCAACGTCAAGGATACGCAGCTGTTTTGCGGGGGGCAAATGCTGCACGATCTCGCGCTGCCACTGGCTGTATTTTTCACTGTGCAGCTCCTGACGGCGCAGTGCGGCAAAAGCGTCGGCCCTTTTCGTCCAGTAATTTTCAATATAGTTTTTGGTATCGTCGCTTGGAATAAGCGTTTTTTTAGATAAATCAGACATGATCTGCTCCTATTTTATCGCTGAAATCATAAACATGGGCGTTGAAGCGTAATTTATTTTTTCTACCGTCGACCAGACGCGCTGCCAGACAGAAACGTCAGTAGTAATGGAACGCATACGCAGCTTTTCCAAAGTGCGGATATCCCAATGCGGCCGTTGGATACCTGTCAGAGGTACCTGCAGGGCGATCGCCTCCATCGCGTCGATATCAGTACTCAGATAATGGTCTTCAAGATCGTTTTGCTGTACGTTGCGTCGATCCTGTTCGTATTGCTGTTTTAAGTCAGCGTCATACAGATAATTATACCAGTTGGCGTCAAAATTCAGAAGCAGCCCTCCGGGTTTCAATACATGACGCCAGTTGCCATAAGTCTGCTCCGGGTCTTCCAGGACCCAGGTAAGATTGCGTGAAAGTACAACGTCAAAAGATTCTGCGGTAAACGTCGGCTTCTGCGCGTCCATCAGGCGAAAATCGATAGCTTCCTGCCAAGGTCCGGCATTACGTTTGGCTTCTGCCAGCATTGCCGGGGCAGCGTCGATAGCCGTTACTTTATAACTGGCTTCCGCCAGAATAACAGCAAAGAAACCGGGACCGGTGCCGGCGTCTAAAACAGTGATTTCCTGCGGCGCCCGGTTAGGATAAACCATCTGGATCTGTCTGCTGATTTCTCTGAGCCAGTTGCTGCGCTGACAGCCTGCCAGTTCTTCCTGATTGACCTGCGAATAACTGGGAGCCCGATCTGTCCAGTATTTTTTATTAACTTCAAATAATGCAGATGTCATAGCCTTCACCTATATTTTCGTAAGATTGAATGCTGCCGTTACCAGTTCGCGGGTGTAATGCTGCTGCGGTCGGGTGATGATATCCAGGGCAGGTCCGCTTTCAATGATCGTCCCGGACTGCATGATCAGGATTCGCTGGCAGATTTCCTGTACAAGAGTAATGTCGTGACTGATGAACAGCAGGCTCATTTTAGTTTCAGCCTGCAGCTTAAGCAGCAGCTGAATGATCTCTGCCTGGGTCTGTACGTCTAAAGCGCTGGTTATTTCATCGCAGATCAGCAGCCGCGGTTTGATACTGATCGCTCTGGCGATAGCGGCACGCTGACATTCGCCGCCGCTCAGCTGGTGCGGAAATTTTTCAGCATGCTGCGGTGTCAGGCCTGCTGCCAGCAGTAAAGCGATCGATCTTTCCTGGGCCGCAGCCTTAGTACAGCCGTAATTCAGCATTGGCAGCATGATCGAGCTGCCGATGCTTTTCCGGGGGTGAAAAGCCGCAGCGGCATTTTGAAAAACCAGCTGGACCTGACTGTAATAATTTTTTCGCAGTGCGGCATCGGCAAAGTCCAGCGGCTGGCCATTGAAGCTGACCGTACCGCTGTCGGCCGGCGTCAGTCCCATAAGCAGACGTGCCAGGGTGCTTTTGCCGCAGCCGCTTGCCCCAGCCAGCCCCAGACATTCGCCGGGGGCAACACTAAAGCTGACATTGCAGACAGCAGGCAGCGCGTTATGTTCACTGAAGAAAGTTTTACTGAGGCTGGCTGCCTCTAACAGGGCGCTCATAAAAGAAATTCCTTTCTGAAATGCGGTATAGCCTCGATCAGCTTACGGGTATAATCATGCTGCGGCCGGTTGAGTATTGTTTGCGCCGGACCGCTTTCGATGATTTCTCCCTGCCGCAGTACGGCGATCGTATCAGCTATCTGAGCCAAAGCGCTGATGTTATGTGAAACAACGATCAACGCAGTATGGTGATCTGTTTTTAGCTGCAGCAGGTGCCGTAATATTTTCTGCTGCGTCAGCAAATCAAGTCCAGAGGTCGGTTCGTCTGCCAGTAACAGCTCCGGCTTCAGCAAAAGTGCCATAGCGATACAGACCCGCTGGTTCATGCCGCCCGAAAGCTGAAACGGATAGCTGTTTAAAATGGCCTGAGGCTTAGAAAAATCGAGCCCGGCAAGCACCTGCGCGGCAGACTGCAGGCTGGCGGCCTTATCGAACTGTCCTTGTGCCTGCAGCATAGTGCAGATTTGCGAGCCGATCGTCTGCAGGGGATATAAAGATGCTGTAGGGTCCTGAAAAATCATGGACAGCTTCCTGCCGAGCAGACCGCTGCTGTTCAGACGGCCGCCGATGAGCAGGCTGTGCCCCTGCCAGAGGATCTCGCCGCCGGTAATGACAGCGTTAGCAGGTAAAAGGCCGGTCAGCGTTTTTAATAGAGTGCTTTTGCCGCCGCCGGAGCTGCCGACGATGCCCAGGATCTCTCCCGGGCAGACAGTAAGATGCACAGCTTTTAAAATTTCTTTAGCCCCATAGGCAAGGCTCAGGTTATTTATTTGCAGTAATGGCTGCTGTTTGTTCATAGTTGAACCCCTTAGACCTCAAGGTCGGAGGTGATTTCGTAATAATCGGAAGGATGGGCTGTAAAGCCCTTGATGTTGCTTTTCATCACAAAGGACATTTTCAGATGCGAAGCATAGATAAATGCGTTATCGTCTAAAAGCTGCTGGCTGATCTGGACTGCCAGCCTGCTGCGTGCTGCCGGGTCAAATTCGCCGCGCAGCTGCCGGGTCAGTTCTTCGACCCGTTCATTATGGTAGTGGCCGGAATTATAGGAAGAACTGTCCAGTACATGGGTCGTAAAATAATACTGCGGGTCGCCTGTAGGCGCAGCCACAAAAGCCTTGGCATAAATATCCCAATCCCCGCGTTTCAGGAAATCGTTATAATTATCTGTCGCGTTGACTTCGGCCCTGATACCGACCTCCTTTAGAAAAGCCTGGGCCGCTTCGGCCAGCAAAGGCAGCTCCTGCCGGGAAGTATAGGTGAGCCAGCGGACGGTAAGGTCCTGACCGTTTTTATCAACGTAGCCGTTGCCGTCAGTGTCGATCCAGCCGGCTTCCCGCAGCAGTTTTTTTGCCTGTTCGGCGTTATAAGCGTCCGTATGCACGGCATCGCCGCCGCAGGGCATATTGGCAGGGAAGGGACCGACAGCCGGCGTACCATTGCCATTCAAAAGCACGCTGGTAAATTTATCCTTGTCGATAGCCATAGCTATTGCTTTTCTAACGGCAGGCTCCTGTAATACCGGCGTCGTAAAATTCAGGCAGGCCTGAAAAACTCTGGAAGTATTGGCGGAAGCAACCTTAAATTTTGCATTGCCGGTAAATAAAGGCAGACTGGCATAGGGCAGGCCCTGTGTGGCATCGATCTCGCCGTTCTGCAGCGCCATCGTCAAAGTATCGCCGTCGGGAATACTGCGGACGATAACTTTATCTGTTTTCACCCTGCCGCCCCAGTACGCCGGATTTTTAGTCAAAACTATTTCCGTAGGCGTCAGGCTTTGGACGATATACGGGCCGGTGCCCGAGATTTTGACATCGTCGGCAGTGCCACGCTGCATATCGATGATGCAGCCGTAAGGATCGCATAAATAATTGATCAGCGCCGGCGCTTTTTCCTGAGACTTTATCGTAACGGTTTGTCCGTCAGCAGTGATTGAAGCCAGTTTTAAGTCGTCGGCAGCCCGTTTATGGCGCTTTACCAGATCCTCAAGGCAGGCTTTCACGGCGGCTCCGGTAAGTCTGGCGCCGCTGCTGAAATTTACGTCGTCGCGTAAAGTGATTTTAACAGTATGATCATCAAGAAATTCGTAGCCTGTTGCCAGCCAGGGCTGCGGCTGCATTGCTTCATTAAAGCGGAACAGCGTTTCGCCGACGCCGTAGCGCAGTGTTGACCAGCCCTTATAGGATTCGTGCGGGTCCATACCGGCGTTCTCCATAGCCACACCGTAAGCTGTGGTGCCGTAGCGGAAGACAGATTCTCCCGCCTTGTCAGGAGCTGCGGAAGGGCCGCAGCCGTTGAGCAGTAAAGCGGTAAGCAGCAGACCGCTGCCCAGTAAAGAAAGTTTCATCATAATAGCAATACCCCTCGCATAAAATTATTTAGGATTGAATTTAGGGTCAAGCTGATCACGTAAGCTGTCACCTAAAAGATTGAACAGACTGACCGTCACAAAAATCGCCGCACCGGGTGCCAGGATCACCCACGGCGCCGTCTGCAGCATACTGCGGCTGCTGCTCATCATCGAACCCCACTCGGCTGCCGGCGGCTGGGCCCCCAGACCCAGAAAAGACAGGCCGGCAAGTTCCATCAGCATCGTGCCAAGATCAAGTGCCGACATTACCAGCAGCGGACTTAAAATAGAAGGGAGGAGATGCCGGAAAATTATTTCCGTGTCACTGCAGCCGCTCAAACGTGCCGCCTCGATATATGGCTGCTGCCGGACAGTCAGCGCCTGACTGCGGGCCAGGCGTGCATATTTGGGCCACGAGATGACGGCCAGCGCCAAAACAGCGTTTGTCATACCGCCGCCCAGGATACTGGCAACAGCAATGGCAAAAACAAGGCCGGGAAACGCTAAAAAAATATCGGACAGACGCATGATAAAATTATCCAGCTTCCCGCCATAGTAACCGCTCCAGAGCCCGGCGGCAGTACCGGTAGTAAAAATGATCCCCACTAAAGCCAGCGCAGAAAAAATGGAGCTTTGCCCGCCGACCAGCACACGCGAAAAAACGCAGCGTCCGTAACGGTCAGTCCCAAAGGGATATTCGGCGCTGGGAGCCTGCAAAGCCAGGTCAAGGTTTTGCAGATAAGGATCGTGCGGTACCCAGTAAGGCGCGCTGAGCGTGACCAGAAACAGCAGCACTGTCAGCAGAAGCAGCCAGCAGGTCTTATGCAGGCCGTGCGGCAGTATATTTTTGGGCATCACCATCCACCGCCTTTAGTAAATTGCCGTGCCTGCGGCTCCAGCTGATGCAGCAGCAGATCGGTGACAAGATTGACACAGGTAAAAATGAACGCGGTCCAGACCACGTAAGCCTGCACGACCGGGTAATCGCGCATCAAAATAGCGTCCATTGCCATTTTGCCGATCCCGTCGATCATAAAAATCATTTCAATAATTGCAGTTCCGCCTAACAGCGAGCCTACCGACAAGGAGAATAAAGTAATGAGCGTACTGCCAAGAGAACGCAGGATGAACCTGCGAAAAACAGTTGCTTTGGGAATGCCGCGTACAAGAGCGCCGGCAACATAATCCCTGTTGATCTCCTCTAGGATATTACTGCGGATATGCCGGATATACTTGGCAGACATGGGAATTGCCAGCGCCAGCGCCGGCAGCAGCAGACCGCCGAACCCTGAGCCGCCGAGGACGGTAAAAAAGTTCAGTTTTAATGCAAAGCAGTAAAGCAGCAGCAAAGCAATAAAAAATCCCGGCAGTGAATTGCCCAGAAACGCGCAGCAGCGAATCAGATGATCGCAGCAGCGGTTATGCCTCAGCGCTGCCGCGATACCCAGCGGCACAGAAATGCAGGCGGTAAGCAGCAGGGCCAGCGCCGTCAAATAAAGCGTAGGCTGCAGCTTAGCCACAAAAAGCGCTGTTACAGGCGTGCCTGAAATATACGAACGTCCCATATCGCCGCTGCAGACAGCCAGCAGCCAGTCCAGATAACGTACCAGCAGCGGACGGTCGAGTCCCAGCTCGGCACGGGCCGCTGCTTTGACCGTTTCCGATACCGCCCCGGAGGCCTTATACATCATATCGACCGTATCGTCTGCCGGCAGCTGCATCAGCACAAACGTAAAAAAAGTGATGCCCAGCAGCACCGGCAGCAAAAGCAGAAAACGGTGTTTGATATAAACATTCATCGTGTCAGGCATCCTTTCTGAAAATAAAAACAGCTATGCAAAGTAAACCGCCCTTTCAGGAGCAGCTTAAGCCTTCATAGCTGTATCAATAATACTGTTGTTCAAATAAGAATGAGGGCAGCTTCAACTGCCGGCGGCTGCTTCAGCAGCCTGATATTATTTTATCATATTTTAATACTTTAAGTTAACTTCAAGTCAAGCTTTCAAAGAAAAAATTTACAAAAAAGTTTTTTCTTTGTGAGATTTTTGTAGAATCACAAAACTTTCCTTGAAGCTATACCAAGGTAGATGTATAATAGTAAAGAATCAAATTGACCCTAATATTCAAAGAGAGCCGGAGGTAATTATTAATGAAAAAAATTCTTTTAATGCTGACAATGGTCTTAGTGCTTGGTTTCAGTGCTATCTGCAGTGCCAGCAACGGTAAAGTGCTTGACGCTGAAGAAGCCATGGTCAACAAGTTTTTGGCAGCTTCCAATTATTCTGCCGTAACTTCCATGATGACTGACGGTATGAAAAAAGACTTTACAGAAGAAGTTTTTAAAAATTTCAAAGAGCAGATGGATAAAAACTTTGGCGCTGTCAGTGAAAAACGTTTAGTAGTGATAGAAAAAGGCGCCGATGCTGATATTTTAAGATACAGCATGAAATTTGCCAAACAGCCCGAAGCAATGATGAGCTTCCTGTTTGCAGTCAAAAACGAAAAACCTTTATTAGGTGATTTCGGTATTGCTCTGCCGCAAAAAGAAGAAAATAAAGAAGCCGCTAAATAAAACGGCGTAAAAAAAGGACTGCCAAACGGCAGTCCTTTTGTATTTTTATAGCAGCCCGCGCAGTTTGTCCAGTGCTTTTAATCGGTGCTTGGTGACATTGCGTACACTGCAGCCTAAACGTTTTGCTGCTTCGGAAGGTTTCAGCTCCTGTGCGAACAGCAGCATCATCACCTGCCGCTGGGCGGGGTTCAGCTGACGCAGAGCTTCCTGCAGATCCAGCGACAGTAAAATCCGGGCCAGCTCGTCCAGGCTGCCGTCAGCATCACGGCAGGCCTCCAGCAGTTCGGTCCCGGCGGCGCTTTCAGTATCTACCTGCGCTTCGTTTTCCCAGATCTGACCCTGCTTCTGCATGGCGTCAAAAAGGGCAAAATGCACCTTACAGCGCGCCAGCCCTGGCCAGTTGGCAAAATCGGCGCCGTCATATTTCAAAATCAGTTCGATCAGGGCCAGCACGGCGATACCTTCGGCATCTTTACCCAGCGACCGGTGAAACATTTCGCGGTGGGCCTCGCTTTTTAAAAGCGGGCTGAAATCTTCGCATAGCTGCAGCAGTGCCTGTCTGTCGCCGCTTTGCGCGGCGGTTATCAGCAGCTGCAGGCGGCTGGGAGGTGTCTGGTCGTTTGTATTGTTTGGAGTGTTAATATTTTTTATGATGATCAAATCCTTTGGTTTTATGATGGCAGGCCATACTGTAAAGCGTTATGCATAACAGTTGCTAGTGTACGCCTGTTTTTTAAAAAAGTAAATAGCAAAATATCCCTTCCAGCCTGTTAGCCCCTATCTCTAAGATAGGGGCTAAATTTTTTTGTGGCTGGCCGTTGGGGTGCAGGATAAGCAGGAAAAAATTAGATATCGGGTCTTAGCAGAAAGAGCTTTTGCTGCGTTTGGTAAAACAGCAAAAGTAAGATACCGCCTTTAAGGGTCGTAAAGCAGAAACCTGAAAAATTTAAAAAAATTTTTTCCATCGCTTGCCCAACCTTTGAAACCAAGACGTCAAGCCGTTTACAAAGGCTTGGCGGCGCCAAGCGTATCGCGGCGAAAAACAAAAATGTACAGAAAGCACTTCTCGCGTCTTGTGGGGGGGTACATGGGTGTTATAATAACAAAGGGCATTGCTATATGTTCAAAAAAATAAAAATATAGTTTTAAAATATTTGCTCTGATAATTTAAAACTATATTTTTAAGTGCTTTTTATTTGCTTGTATAAAATACAGGGGGTGGAACATGTACGACGAAAAATGCCTGCGTCAGATCGGCGGCAACGTCAAATACCTGCGCAGCGCCTGCCATATCACCCAGCAGGAGCTGGCGGCGCGCATCGGCATCAGCCAGACGCACCTGTGCAATCTTGAGCATGACCATGCCCGGATCAGCATGAAGCTGCTGCTGCGTATCGCCAATACGCTGGGGTGCGCTCTGGAAGTACTGCTGGACACAAAAGCGGCGGTGGCCTGGGGCGAAAACAGGGACGAGCCGGAAATGGAAGCGGTTGAGGAAGAAGAAGAAGCAAGCTATTCGCTGGAAGAAGTGCGCCTGCTGCTGCAAATACTGCAGCCCCGCAAAAGCGCGTCCGGTTTAAAAAGGTAAAAGCGATGAATAAGGGAGATGGACGAAGTGAGTAAAAGGGAGATACGTGCCAAAAGACTGGTGGCGGCAGTACTGCTGGCAATCAGTGTGCAGATGTGGTCTGCGCCGCCGCTGTGGGCGGCGGAAGCGTCAGTGCAGACGGAAACGTCGGCGGCCGGGGAAGCAAAAGAAACAAAGGACGCAAAGGACGCAAAAGCAGCGGACAGCGAAACCGGCGGTGAAGCGGACGCCGGGGAAGAAGAAACTGTCGTTGTGCCGGTCATCGGCTACAGTACGCGCTCGGCCGCAGGCAGCGACTACGGCGTCATGCCGCTGGCTGATACGGCTGTTGACGGCGCGCTGACAGGGGTAACCAGCATCAACGATGCAAAATTTTACGCAGATACTCATGATTTGCTTTTGGGATATGATGCTAAATCTCAAGGTACAGGTACTGTTGCTCTTGGGTCTGATGCTAACGCTGGCGGTCAATATAGCACGGCAATAGGTGCTAGTGCAAGTGCGACGGCTGAGAATAGTAGTGCGCTGGGGATGTATGCCAGAGCTGGATTTAAAGATAGTGTTGCGATTGGATTTAGTTCTAATGCGACGGCTGACAATATGGTAAGTTTTGGCGTCACTGAAAATGGGGGTAGCACTTGGACTACCCGCCGCAGTTTAGAGGGTATTGCTAATATCGATATGGAAGGTACTATCAACCTGGGCGGCACGTGGACGAAGAATGCCTCTGGCATTTACGAAAGCAATGGCAAAGGTGAGCTGACTGGCATTACTAAGATCAACGGAATTGATTTTCAGTATATTGAGGATAGTCCCAGCCTGGCCATTGGTACTTATCTGAGTGGAGATTATAGTTATTCTCTGGCGATTGGGGGCGGTGCTGATGCTGCTGCTAATAATGCTACAGCTGTAGGTTTTAGCACTAGTGCGTATGGAGAAAATTCTACCGCAATTGGCAATAGCAGTACCGTTTACGAAAAAAGTGGTACTGCTATTGGAGCTAGTGCATATGTTCAGAATGGACATACTGGCAGCGTCGCTATCGGTTACGATAGTGCTACGACAGCTGCCAATCAGGTGGCCTTCGGTACAGGCACAGTTACAACAGACGATGGACCGGAAGTAGTTACCTGGACGAACCGCCGCAGCCTGGCAGGTATCAGCGACATCGATATGGAAGGTGCGCTGACAGGCGTCACCAGCATCAACGGCAATGTTCTTGTACCTATGAATGAAGATGTGACTAACAAAAGCCTTGCTATTGGCACCGGGGCTGCTTTTACGTCTCGTTACTCATCAGAAACAATTTGTAAAAATGCCATTGTCATAGGTAATGGCACAAGTGTGGCGGGTGATGGCGCACTTGCTATCGGTTATTATGCTAATCAGCGTGAAGGGTCTTTTGCTGGTGGTATAGGAAGTATTGCTATTAACGGTTGGGTTTCGGATGGAAACTACAGTGTAGCAATCAACGGTTTTGTGGCAGAAGCCGACAATGTTGTCGCTATCGGTTATAGAGCATCGTCGGATAGCAACAATGGTGTAGCAATTGGTAGCAATGCTTATGCTAGTTATGATGGTACTGCTTTGGGGTATGCTGCGCAGGGAAATGACAACAACGCTGTTGCTATTGGTGCATATAGCGGGACGACAGAGGAAAATCAGGTATCCTTTGGTCATAAGGCTGGCGATACCAACTATGCAGATTACAGCAAATTTACAGACGACCTGTTTCGCAGCCTGACAAATGTTGCCGATATCGAAATGCACGGCGCTTTGACAGGCGTCACAGGTATCGACGGTGTAACCGTCAGCGGCACGGATGCCAGCACGGGGCTGACCGTGGGCGGCAATGCCGTGATTGGCAAAACTGATACGCCGTTCAGCAGTACGGGCTTTGCAGTTGCTAAAGACGGCGCTGTGACTGCCAAAACTGTCAACGGAGCGACGATAACAGGTACTGGTTTTAATGGTGTAACGCTTAGTACGGACGGCAAAGTCAACGGCGCGGCTATCACCAGTAACAGCTTTAATGGTGTGAAGCTGGAAAAAGGCGCCGACAGTCACTATAAAGTGGGCGGCGTCGACGTAACGAAAATGCAGACTGACGTTGCAGGCAAAGCAGATGCGGCGACAGTAACGGCTCTGGATACAAGGGTCGGCAAGTCGGAAACGGATATCGGCACCTTAAAAACAACAGTCGGCGACAGCAGTAAAGGCTTGGTCAAAGATACTGCCGACTTGAAAGCGGCGGTCGGTGACAGCAGTAAGGGTTTGGTGAAACAGGTAAGTGATGTCGATACTGCTTATAAAGCGGCAGATACTGTTCTGCAGGGCAGGGCAAAGACACTGGAGGACAAAACGGCAGGCATCAGCCGCAGCGGCAGTACTACTACACTGGAAACAAATACCAGTGTCAGCAGCAGCGGTATAACAACGAATAAAGCAACGGTCAGCGGTGCGACAGCTACAACGCTGGAAAACGGCAAGCTGACGGTGGGCGCAGCTACAGTGCAGAATACAGGTTTTGCAGTGGGCAGCAGCAGTTTGAATAATGGCAGTCTGACGGTAGACGGTAATAATAAACTGACGACAGCAGGACTGACGGCCAGTAAAGTAACTGTAGGAGCTGTAACAGTGAGCGGCGGCAAAGTGAGCGGACTGACGGACGCGGCTTTGAGTGCTGTCAGTACGGAAGCTGTAACAGGCAAGCAGCTTAACGCGACCAATACGACGGTCAGTGCTTTGGATAATGCTTACAAAGCAGCGGATACGCAGATACGGACTGATTTTGCGGCAGCAGATACGACTTTGCAAAATAATATCGATGCAAAAGTGGCACAGACTGCCTATGATACGAAAATGAGCGCTTTGGACAACGCCGATAATGCTTTGAGCGGCAGAGCTACAGCTTTGGAAACAAAGACTGCAAAATTCAATACTGCCGGCGATAACCTGACGGGGATGGCGAATATTACCAGTACGGCGGCGACTTTGGGCGGCGTTGGCTTTGCTTCTGCGGGGGTTATGACAGGAGTTTCCAGCATTGACGGTATTGCTATCGACGCCAGCCGTAACCTGTCCAATGCCGGTACTTATAACGGCGTGACAGTTGCGGTGGCAGGTATCAGCGGCACCAGCGTATTTAATGGTGCTGCGATAACCAATAACAGCTTCAATGGCGTAACATTGGAAAAAGGCGCCGACAATCACTATAAAGTGGGCGGCGTGGATGTGAGCGAGCTGAAAACTACTGTTGACAGCATCAGTGCTGACGGCGTTGGCACTGCCGATACGGCAGGTATCAAACGTGATACGACAGGTACGACGACTACCAGTATCGAAACCAATACCAAGATCAGCAGCAGCGGTATAACAACGAATAAAGCAACGGTCAGCGGTGCGACAGCTACAACGCTGGAAAACGGCAAGCTGACGGTGGGCGCAGCTACAGTGCAGAATACAGGTTTTGCAGTGGGCAGCAGCAGTTTGAATAATGGCAGTCTGACGGTAGACGGTAATAATAAACTGACGACAGCAGGACTGACGGCCAGTAAAGTAACTGTAGGAGCTGTAACAGTGAGCGGCGGCAAAGTGAGCGGACTGACGGACGCGGCTTTGAGTGCTGTCAGTACGGAAGCTGTAACAGGCAAGCAGCTTAACGCGACCAATACGACGGTCAGTGCTTTGGATAATGCTTACAAAGCAGCGGATACGCAGATACGGACTGATTTTGCGGCAGCGGATACGACTTTGCAAAATAATATCGATGCAAAAGTGGCACAGGCTGCCTATGATACGAAAATGAGCGATTTGGACAGCGCCGATACTGCTTTAGGCAGCAGGGCAGCAGCTTTGGAAACGGCGGTCAATGACAGTACTACAGGTCTGGCAGCAGTCAATACTAAAGTAGGCGCTTTGGACACTGCTTATCAGGCAGCCGATACGCAGATACGGACTGATTTTGCGGCAGCTGATAATGCTTTGAAAACAGAGCTGAATACTGCCATTGATGAAAAAGCTAAGAAAGCGACTGATTTAGCAGGTTATGGCATTACCGATGCTTATACCAAAAATGACGCTGATGCAAAAATAACTGCGGCAACTGCCGATATGGCAACTAAAACGCAGCTAACGGCAGATATCGGAATAGCTAAAACAGCGCTTGAAAGCGCTTATCAGGCAGCAGATACTGCTTTGAGCGACAGAGCGGCAGCCTTGGAAACAGCCGCTACAGGTATGAGTTATGACGCTGGCAAGAATACTACCACCTTTACTGGCGGCGTGACGGCGACTGTACTGACGGCAGGAGAGTTTAAAGTCGGCGCAACAGGCTTCGGCTTTGGCAATGACGGCGCTTTAACGGCTAAAACTGTCAACGGTATAGAGATCAAAAAAGACGAATCGAAAGTAATGGTAGGCGGCATCGACCTGACGGCGCTGAGCAATGGTGATGTAGTTACCGATAATACCAAAGGCATCGGACGGAATCAGGATACGGCAACGACTACTATCGAAACCAATACGGCGATCAGCAGCAGCGGCATCACTACTAATGCCGTAACTGCCAGCGGTACGGTAAAAGCAAGTGAATTTGTAGAAGGAAGCCAAAAACTTTCTGATAAATATGCTGCTAAAACAGCGCTGGCTGATTATACGACTACTACAGATATGAATACGAAGTTCGCTGATTACGCAACTACTACAGCAGTAGACACCAAACTTGCTGATTACGCTAAGAGCGACAGCGTTTACAGCAAAGCAGCGGCGGATACGGCCTTTGCTAAAGCAGGTGACGTCGATACTTTAAAAACAACAGTTGGTGACACTGATGGCGGTCTGGTAAAAGATGTTAAGGACCTGCAAAGCGGCAAGGCAGATAACGCGACTACGCTGGCCGGTTACGGCATTGCTGACGCGTATACGCAAACCGAAATCAATGAGAAGATCGTTGAAGCAACGAAGGATCTGGCGACCAGCGCGACCGTAACAGATATTCAAAGCGGGCTGGAGGAAGTGACTGGCAAAACGGCAGGGCTGAGTTATGATACTGCTTCCGGAAGCAGTAAGTTCAGCGGCAGCGTGGTTATTGGCAATGAGGGTGCTAAAACCCATACTCAAATCACAGATGATGCGATTATTTTCGGTGAGGGCACTGATAAGCAGGTCACAGTAGATGCCAGCGGTATCCACGTAGGTAAAAAAGCGGCCGGCGGCATTGCTTTATATGCCGATGCTGACGGTACGCATATCGATCACACCAGTCTGGTAACAGGCTCGGTAACGGCGGACAATCTGAACGGCGTCGCTATCAGCGGCAACGCAACTGACGGTTTGAGTGTAGGCGGCGTCAGTATCAAAGCATTGTCGGAACGTCTGGACAGCCTGGAACAGGATGGCGTAGCTACCGCCGACATGGGCGGCATCAAACGTACTGACGTTGTAGAAAACAGTGGCAAAACAATAATCGAAGACACAACCAGTTTTACTAAAGACGGCTTGAAAACAGCGAACCTGGAAGCGGCGACGGCTGCTCTCGGCGGCGTAAATTTTGCCGCAGGCGCAGTGACAGGCGTCAGCAGTATCAACGGCGTTGTTTTTGGCAGTGATGGTAAAATCGGCGGCGTGAGCCTGAGCGGCGGTAAAGTGGACGGCGTGGACGTTGGCTGGCTGGATCAGCGGGTAAAATCGCTGGAAGACAACGGCACAGGAGGCGGAGGTACGGGCGGCGGTGGCAGCAGTGCCAATACCAGCGGCATCCACAAGCCTGACGGCGATACTACTAACATCGAAGGCAATACCAGTATCACTACTGACGGTATTGACACTAATAAAGTCAATGCCAGCGATTCGATCGTTGTCGCTGATGGTGAAAAGAATAAAACAGTTATCAGTAAAGACGGTATTCTGGTGGCCGAGGGCGAAAAGAATCAGGTCAAGATCAATGAAGATGGTATCCACGTTGGTAAAAACAGCTCGGTCGTCAACGACACCGACGGCTTTATTACGGATAAAGGACTGTATATCGGCGTCAGCAGCAGCAGCGATACCAGCACAGCCAAATTCAGCGTTGCCCCTAACGGCAACCTGAGCAGCAAAGCTGGCGACTACGGTTTCAGCAATACCTCGGCAGATGGTGCCAAATTTACCCACAGCGGTGATACGGCTTACGGCACAGGCAGCCAGCTGGATACTACGATCCAGGGCAATAAGGTGACTACCGGCAGGATAGATACGGACGAGTTATACGTAGACGGTAATAAGGTAACTGTAGCCGGAGGTACTATTAACCAGACTGACGCCGTAAACAACCATTTGAGCGGTGCTGATGCCGACGGGAATACAGTGACTAATGACTTTAAGACCAGCGCTGTGAACGGAACGACACAGGCGGCTGAGAAAACCTCGGCTGACGGTAAGGAAAGCACCAAGACCGTCAATAATACCTCGGCAGGCGGTACCGGCGTGACGACCAGCAAGACCACGACCGACAGCAAAGACAATGTGACGGTGAAGGAAAGCAGCTTCGGCACGAATGAAAAAGGTATGACGCTGAGCACAAGCAATAAGGTAACTGACAAAGACGGAAAGGTTACTAAAGACACCAGCGGCACGACCACGATGACCGGCGACAGTATCAGCGTCAGCAAAACAACGACGACTACGGAAAAAGACGCTGACGGCAACGAGAAAGAAGTCACCAAGACCAGCGGCACCACGATCGGCAGCGGTGAAGTGACCTTGAAACGCGAGGACGGCAGCACGATAGAAGTAGGCAGCGCCATTGAAGGTATGCAGAGTGATATGCGAGAGCTGGACGGCAGGGTCAACCGTATGGGAGTCGAGATCAAGGAAGTGGGCGCACTGAGCGCCGCTTTGGCAGGTCTGCATCCGCAGCCTGAAAACGCCAACAGCCGTGCGGATTTCGCAATGGCGATGGGCAGTTATGAGGGCAAGCAGGCACTGGCAGTAGGCGGGTTCTATCGCCCTGACAAACGGACGATGCTGAGTATCGGGGGATCGACGACCAGCAGCAAGCATATGATGAATATGGGTATCAGCATTGCGCTGGACAGGCTGCCGGAAGCAGAGCGCAGGGCGAAGGAAGCGGCCAAAGCGGCTGGCGTTGAGCAGGAAACACTGAACAGGGTGCTGGAGCGTCTGGCGGCTTTGGAGCAGGATAACAGGCGTTTGCAGGCTGATAATGAAAAGCGTGATGTTGCCTATGAGAAACTGGCTGCTGATTATACGCAGCTGAAAGAAAAATATATAGAAGAAACTGCTGACAGGCAGCAGAAGGTGGCCGATAAGTTTATGGCAGTACTCAGCGGCGATGCTGCGGCTGTAACGCAGCTGCAGGTAGATATGGTGCCGGAGCTGGCAGAGAAGATGACGGCGGCTAATTTTGCCGCTTTGCAAAAGCAGCTGAAGGAACAGTTTGGTATTCAGAAATTGGTGCGTTTTGCGGTTTATGAGCGGTTCCCCCCTGACGTATCTTGTAGGCTTCAGCAGGCAGCAGGCTGTGCGCGCGGTATATGGTTTCGATAAAAACGGTAAGCTGAGCGAATTCGTTTTTGTACCGTTGGAAGTAAAGGCGGTACAGAAATAAAAATCAATAAAACCCAATAAAAAAGGCCGGACTGTTAAGTCCGGCCTTTTTATATAGATAAGGTCTGTTACCAGGTGAACCAGGTATAGATGCTGAATACTGTCAGCAGCATGACTTCTAAAATAAACATCGGTTTGAGGGTCTTGAAGAAGTCGGCTTTAAAATAATCCAGGGTGACGATAAAACACATATGGGTCGGCGTCAGCATTTGTCCGGCTACGCCGAAGGCCATGGCCACGCCTGCCAGGTTCAGGTCGCCGGGCGACAGGGCTGCTACGATGGGCATAACGATCGCTACATGACCCTGTGACAGACCTGTCAGGATGCCGATAATAAAGGAGATAGCTGCGATAATGACAGGTACGGGCAGCGGTGAGGCTTTAAAATCTTCCACGATGGTATGCAGAACGTTGGTATCGGTCAGGATCTGGATAAAATAGAGGATGCACAAAACGTTCATCAGCATTTTCCAGTCGCAGGCGCCGGTAAAAACTTCTTTGATGTTCAGGACGCGGCTTGTCATACGCAGGACCGGGATCATGGCGAAGGTGACCAGAGCCATAGCGGTGGAGGCGTTAAGGTCGCAGAAAACTACCAGCAGGAAGTTGATTACGACCGGGGAAAGCGACAGTACCAGGTTCATAATGTCCTGACGGCGTTCGGCCGGATCGACATCTACATTGCTGTTAGCGGGCATATCCAGCGGCCGGATGAGCACCAGCCAGCCCAGGGCAAATGCCAGCAGGGTCAGCCAGCACAGGTGGGCGATAAAGTCGCTGAAGGCAACGCCGGCGATGCTGCAGGCCATGATCATGCCGGGTATGATGGGACTGGAAAATTCAAAGATATGCCGGAACCAGAAATTGATGGCGGCTTTATGTTCTTTGGTAAGGTCTGTATTGCGGCTGGCCGCTTCGACGATGGGCGCAGAAAAACGTGCGCCGCCCAGCGAAGGCAGCAGGCCGAGAAAAGCTGGCATAATGGCCAGTGTAAATTTTTCGCTGGCAAATAAGCGCTGCAGGGCGCGGATCATTCCGTCTAAAGCGCCGCTGGTACGCAGCTCGATTTCCAGGCACATGACAAAATAGAGCGCCAGGATCAGGTCGTAGGTGCGCTGCATGGTAAGCGTGGTGGTGAAGGCGCTGACCAGATAATGGAACTGAGGGGCTACTAAAGCCCAGATCAGCAGGCCGCCTGCCAGGATCGCCGGACCGATGGGGATGTGGCGGCGCAGCAGGATGATGATCAGCAGCATTGCTAAAGCGATCACGAGAAAAATATTCATTTTAAAACCTTCTCACTCTCAAATAATATATCTATTATACAAAGAATGCAGAGAAATTTCCATATTCGGCTGAAAAAAGGTATAATAAAAGAAAATATACTTCTGGAGGTGTACTATGTATATCAGTCGCTTATGTTTGCAGAATTACCGCTGTTATGATAATTTTGAGATAGATTTCAACAAAGAACTGACTGTTATCGTAGCTGAAAACGGTAAGGGCAAAACAGCTATTCTAGATGCGGTCGCTGTAGCTTTAGGGCCTTATCTGGCGTGCTTTGACGGTGTTAAGGCCAACCAGATCAGTGATACGGATGTACGCCAGACCAAAGATACTGTAGGCAGGACTTTGGAGCATGTGCTGCGGATGAAAAGCCAGTATCCCGTTGTGATTGGGGCAGAAGGCGTTGTTGACGGCGAAAAGATCACCTGGAAAAGAGAATTGAAGGCGGCCGGGGGGCGGACGACGATCCTGAATGCGAAGGCTTTGAGCGAGTATGGGCGGCATATGGTCAAGGCGCTGCGGGAGGTCAACGACAGTAAAATAATTTTGCCGGTCATGGCTTATTATGGTACCAGCAGGATGTGGAAGGATAATAAGCTGTTCGAGCTGCGCAAGGATATCAGTCTGGAGCGCGGCAGCGGCTACGTCGATTGTATGGAGCCTTCGTCATCATATAATACTTTTGGACAGTGGTTCAAATATGCGGCGATGAGCGCGATGGAATTTGACCGTTATCTGGCCGAGAGCGGTAAAAAGGATGAAAAGAATCCGTATACGGAAGTGCTGAAGGCTGTGCGTCAGGCAATCATTACCTGTATCGGCAGTATGGGCTGGACGGATATAGATTACAGCTTTGCTTTTCAAAATCTGATCATTATGCATGAAACGATGGGTGTATTGCCGCTGGAGGCTTTGAGTGACGGTACCCGCAGCGTGATCAGTATGGCGGCAGATCTTGCGTACCGGATGGTGCGGCTGAATCCTGACCTTGGCGCCATGGCGGCTCTTGAAACGCCGGGCATCGTACTGATCGACGAAGTCGATATGCATTTGCATCCTTCCTGGCAGCAGGCGGTAGTGTATGATGTGCGGAAGGCGTTTCCCAACGTACAGTTTATTGTGACGACTCACAGTCCACAGGTTCTGAGCACGGTCCCTGCTGAGGCTATCCGTATCCTGCGCTGGGACAATAATCTGATCAATATCGATAAACCTGCCTTTTCTTTAGGCGCTGAAAGCTTTCAGCTGCTCAAGGATATTCAGAATGTCGACACGCGCCCGCAGGCATTGCCGATCGTGAAGGATCTGTACAGGTATCTGATGCTTGTGAGCGAGGATAAATGGGATACGGACGAGGCCAGGGAGCTGCGCAAACGTCTGGACGAATGGTCTAAAGGGTGTGAACCGGCTTTGGTCCGTGCTGATACGGAAATCAGGATGAAGTCTTTCAGGAGGAAGAAAAAATGAAACGGGTGTACAAATCTCCGGCTACACCCGAGCGCCTGTGCAGTTATGTGAAGGCGTTCCCGGACGAGACCTGGGAGCATTTCCGCCGGCGCAACCGCAGGGGCTACCGCGAAGTAAAGCAGCAGCTGCTGCAGGATCAGCACGGTTTATGCGCGTATTGTGAGATCAGTATCAAGCTGGCTGAGTTTGAGGACAATGTTGATGATTTCAGGGTGGAGCATTTCTTCCCCAAAGTAGCTACACAGCTTGAAAAACACAATTATCACCTGGACTGGCATAATCTGCTTGGTGTTTGCCATGGCGGCAGCCAGCCCTATGTGTCGGACCCTGAATGGCGTTATTCCAGCAGGAAGAATGACCGGAGCTGTGATGTACCAAAGGGCGGGAAACCGATTTCCGAGCGGATACTGAACCCGCTGAAGATACCGGCGTCAGTCAGGCTGTTTCGTTATCAGGAGCATACCGGTAAGATGATCGTTGACGAAAGTTCCTGTCCGAAAAAACTGCAGGCCAAGGCGCGCAATACGATCCGCGAGCTGAATCTGAACGCGCCGCGGCTGCAGCGGATGAGACTGGCGCTGATCAGGATACTGGAGGACGAGATAAACAGTGCTTTGGCTGGCGGAGCGGTGCTGGAGGAGTTTTTGCCGCTGCTGGCGGAAAGTATCCTGCTGCCGGATGAAGATGGCAATTATCAGCCGTTTTTTTCAGTGGCGCGCTGGTATCTGGGTGAATTTGCCGAGGATATTTTAAGGGAAAATAATTATGCGATGTAACGCACTCCTGCTTAAAAATAACTTTTTAAGCAGGAGTTTTTTTGTGGAGGTAGAAAGTAATAATTATCATGTTTTCAGATAATTGCAGAAAGATATAGGGGAGCGGAGAAATATGGAATTAACTAAGAAAGCGTTTAAAGCGTATGATGTGCGCGGCGTTGTGCCGACAGAGGTCAATGCGGAGATGGCTTATCGGGTAGGGCGCGTTTTTGCGGCGATGTTTGCAGCTGAAAAAGTTGTGGTCGGGCATGATATACGCTTGAGCGGGCGCGAGCTGGTCGATGCTTTGACGGAAGGGCTGCGGCACGGCGGCAGTGATGTGATCGATATCGGGCAGTGCGGTACGGAGATGATTTATTTCGCGACGGCACATCTGGACGCTGACGGGGGGATCATGGTAACGGCCAGTCACAATCCGGCAGAGTATAACGGGATGAAGCTCGTGCGCCGAGGAGCCAGACCGATCTCGGCCGATACGGGACTGATGGAGATCGCTGATATGGTGGTCGACAGTAAGGATTTTCCTCATGTCAAGGTGCCGGGCAAGACGGAGGGTGCTGTAAGACGTTATGATATCATGCCGGAATATATCGAGCATTTGCTGGGATATATAGACATCAAGTCGCTGAAACCGCTGAAGATAGTGGCTAACCCTGGGAACGGCGGCGCCGGCCCGGTCTTGAACGAGCTGGCCAAATATCTGCCTTTTGAATTTATCAAGATCAATGAAATACCTGACGGGACTTTCCCGAACGGGGTGCCTAATCCGCTTTTGGTACCAAATCGCGAGGCTACGGCAAAACTGGTGCGCGAATATCAGGCTGATCTGGGCGTGGCCTGGGACGGCGATTTTGACCGCTGCTTTTTGTTTGATGAAAAAGCCGAATTTATTGAAGGCTATTATATAGTCGGTTTGCTGGCAGAGGTATTTCTGCGCAAGCAGCCGGGCGCCAAGATCATGTATGACCCGCGTCTGACCTGGAACACGCAGGAGGTTGTGGATGCGGCTGGCGGTGTTGCTGTGCGCTGCAAGAGCGGGCATGCCTTTATGAAGGAATGTATGCGTGCCAATGAGGTGCTGTACGGCGGCGAAATGTCGGCGCATCATTATTTTAAAGATTTTTCCTACTGTGACAGCGGCATGATACCCTGGCTGTTGGTGGCGGAGCTGTTATGCACCAGCGGTAAAACTTTGTCGGAGCTGGTCGAAGAACGGATGGAAAAATTTCCCTGCAGCGGCGAGATCAACCGCAAGGTTGAAGATTCAGCGGCCGTACTGGCGGCGATCGAGGCTGAATATGCGCCCGGCGGTCAGGTCGATAAGCTGGACGGGCTGAGCATTGATTATTCCGAATGGCGTTTCAATGTGCGTGTTTCCAATACAGAGCCGGTGATGCGTCTGAATGTTGAGACCAGAGGCGATAAAAAGCTGCTGGCTGAAAAAACAGCGGAACTGCTGGAACTGATCGGCGGCGAAGAAGCCTGACAGAGCCCGCGTCTGATCGGTGCTGGCGGCAATCAAGGTAAGTGTTTATTTAAAAATTTATTTCCTGTTCAAGTGGAGAAAGAGTGATACAGATGACTGCAATCAAACAAGTACGCAAGGCTGTTATTCCGGCGGCCGGATTAGGCACGCGTTTTCTGCCTGCTACTAAAGCTACACCGAAGGAGATGCTGCCGATCGTTGATAAGCCGACGATCCAGTATATTATTGAAGAAGCGCTTGCTTCGGGAATAGAAGATATTCTGATTATTACCGGGCGCAGCAAACGTGCTATCGAGGATCATTTTGACCGCAGTATCGAACTGGAATTGAACCTTGCGGCCGGCGGTAAAGCGCAGGAGCTGGAGATGGTCAAAAAGATCTCTGATATCCGGATCCACTATATTCGCCAGAAAGAGCCGCGCGGATTGGGGCATGCTATTTTATGCGCGAAGCAGTTTATCGGCGATGAGCCTTTTGCGGTGCTTTTGGGCGACGATGTAGTAGACGGTGAAGTACCGGCACTGAAACAGCTGATGGATGTTTATGATAAAACCGGGGCCAGTGTTTTGGGCGTACAGGAGGTGCCGCAGGAAAAGGTATCGTCTTATGGTATCGTAGCGTCCGAGCCTACGGCCGAACCGCGCACCTTTACGGTCAGCGATATGGTCGAGAAGCCGGGCGTTGAGGAAGCGCCTTCGCGGCTGGCTGTTTTGGGGCGTTATATCATCAATCCCGAGGTGTTCCCGATCCTGGAGGCTACCAAGCCGGGACGCGGTAATGAGATCCAGCTGACGGACGCATTGAAGGAGCTGGCTAAACTGCAGAAGATGTATGCTTATAATTTTGAAGGACGTCGTTATGACGTCGGCGATAAACAGGGCTTTTTGGAGGCGACGGTGGAAATGGCGCTGAAGCGTCCTGATCTGAAGGATAAGTTTTTAGCATATTTACAGACTATTGTCAGTAAGAACTAAGGAGATTGAATGATGAATGTTCTGGTTACCGGCGGTGCCGGTTATATTGGTTCACATGTAGTTGAAGAATTGCAGAAAAACGGTTTCACACCGATCGTTTACGATAATCTTTCCACAGGCCATGTGGCTGCAGTGCCTGAAGAGGTGCAGCTGGTGGAGGGCGATATCCATGATGTTGCTTTTTTGAAGCATATCATGGCCCAGTTTGAGATCGACGCGGTCATTCATTTTGCTGCCAGCAGTCTGGTCGGCGAATCGATGGAAAATCCTTCCAAGTATTATTTTAATAATGTGGAGGGGTCGCTGCATCTTTTGGAAGCAATGAAAGGCGCCGGCGTAGATTATATCGTTTTTTCGTCGACGGCGGCAGTATACGGAGAGCCTGAGAGCGTTCCCATTAAAGAGGACAGCTGTCTGAACCCGACTAATGTTTACGGCCGCACGAAGCTGATGATCGAAAAAATGCTGGCTGATTATGATATGGCTTATGAGATGCGTTATGTGGCGCTGCGTTATTTTAACGCCGCAGGAGCTTCGCCGAGCCGTGATATCGGCGAAGACCATGATCCTGAATCGCATTTGATCCCGCTGGTTTTAAAAACTGCGCAGGGCGTACGCAGGCAGGTTGCCATCTATGGTACTGATTATGCTACTGCAGACGGTACCTGTGTGCGTGATTATGTTCATGTCTGCGACCTGGCAACGGCACATGTTCTGGCACTCAAGCATCTGCTGGCTGGAGGAGCGAGCCGCGTGTATAATCTGGGCAGTGAAAATGGTTTCAGCGTGCGCGAGATCATCGATGCTGCTAAAAAGATTACGGGGATAGACTTTACTGTGGTGGAAGAAAGCCGCCGCAGCGGCGATCCGGCTGTGCTGATCGCTTCTTCGGAGAAGATCAGGGACGAGCTGGGCTGGGTGCCTAAGTGCAGTACTGTCAATGAAGTTATCAGTACGGCCTGGAAATGGCATAAGGGACACCCGCAGGGCTATGAAGGCTGAAAATGTAAGACCGGTTTGCCTAGGCAGCCGGTCTTTTTGCTTTCAAGCCGTTTTTTTGTTAAAATAAGAGTTCAGGAAGAAGAAAACAGAGGACGAAAAAATGCAGCTTGTTGTAGATAAAATTGCCAGGAGTTTTGGCATTAATGAAATATTTAAGGATATCAGCTTTATGATCGATAAAGGTGAAAAAATTGGGCTGGTAGGCGTAAATGGCAGCGGCAAAACAACGCTGCTGCGCTGTCTTTTGGCTCCGGAAACGGTTGACGGTGGTGTGGTGCGTTTTGAACCCGGCTTGAAGATCGGTTATGTGGAGCAGGGGTTTCAGAATATCGGCACCGGCAGTTTGTGGCAGTTTATGCTGCGCTCCTGCCCGGAGATAGTGACGATGCGTGAAGAACTGGCGGCTTTGGAAGCACGTTCTGCCCAGCTGGAACCGGGTACGGAGCTGGATGGGGTTTTAGAGGAATACGCCCGTGTGATCAAACGTTACGAACATGTCGACGGATATAATTATGAAGCGTTTATTAAAAGAGTCTTGATTGGCCTGGGTTTTGAAGAAGCGGTCTGGGATAAGACGGCGGAGCACTTTTCCGGCGGACAGAAAACCAGGATGATGCTGGCGGCGGCCCTGGTGCGGCAGCCTGATTTTCTGATTTTGGATGAGCCTACAAATCATCTGGATATTGCTATGACTGAGTGGCTGGAGAAGTATCTGCAGGAATTTAAGGGCGGGCTATTGGCAGTCAGTCATGACCGTGCGTTTCTTGATAATATCGCTACACGGATACTGGAAATGGAAGGCGGGCATCTGACTTCCTTCAAAGGCAATTACAGCAAATATCTGGTGCAGAAAGAGCTCCAGACTGCAACACTGGAAGCTGCTTATGCTTCGCAGCAGGATTATATCGCACGGACGGAAGCCTATATCCGTCGTTTTAAAGCGGGCATCAAAAGTAAGATGGCGCGTGGACGCCAATCTCAGCTGGATCGTCTGGAGCGGATGGACGCGCCTGTGCAGCATGAGGAATTTGCCCTGCGCCTGCCGCCTGCGCCGGAGTCTGCTGAACGGGTGCTGATTTTGGATAACCTTTCTGTTGGTTATGGCGATAATGTACTGCTGCATGATATAGATTTGGTGCTGCGCAAGGGTGAAAAGGTTGGCTTGCTGGGTCCTAACGGTACCGGTAAAACGACATTGCTGAAAACTGTTTTAGGCGAGCTGCCGCCGCTGAAGGGAACAGCGCAGATCGGCAATCGTGTGAAGGTAGGGTATTTTTCGCAGAGCTATGAAAGGCTTGCTCCCAAACAGACGCTGCTGGATAATTTTTTGGTGGAATATGGCTTTACTGAGGAACGTACGCGTTCACTGCTTGGCGGGATGCTGTTTCACGGCGACGACGTTTTTAAAGAGATCGGCACTTTGTCAGGCGGCCAGAAGGCACGTCTGGTATTGCTGAAGCTGGTGCTGGACGGGGCAAACTGCCTGGTGCTGGACGAGCCGACCAACCATCTTGATATTATGGCGCGGGAGACTGTGGAAGCTGCTTTGACTGCTTTTGACGGAACGGTGCTGGTGGTCAGCCATGACCGTTATTTTATCAACGAGATCGCTGACAGGATCTGGGAACTGGAAGATCACCGGGTCTGTGATTATAAAGGCAATTATGATTTTTATTTAGAAGAAAAGGCTAAAAGACGGCTGCTGCAGGCTGCCGTGCCGAGCAGCGCCCCTGTGCAGAGGAAGGCTGCGCCTGAGCCGATAAGCAGTACTGTAAAAAGTTCCGGCAGGCATAAGCGTGCCTACAGCCCGCAGGAAGCAGAAAAGCTGCTGGCAAAAGTTGAATTGAGTATTCGTGAACAGGAGGCTTTGCTGGGGGTGCTGGAAGGACGAATGGCCGATCCTGACAGCCATACAGACCCGGAAGCCAGCGCTGCTTTGGCGGCGGAGCATGCTGCCCTGCAAGCGGAAATCGAGAAGCTGATGCTGCGCTGGGAAGAACTGATGACAGCGGCAGAAGCGTTACAGGAGTAAGCAGAAGATGTTAAATGCAATGACGGACGAAGAATATATGCAGTTGGCGCTGCAGGAAGCCCGGGCGGCTGACGTGATCGGCGAGATACCGATCGGCGCCGTACTTGTGGTTGAAGGTGAAGTTGTAGCGAGGGCGCATAATATGCGCGAAACCTGGAACGATGCGACGGCGCACGCCGAGGTCATCGTGATCAGGGAGGCGTGTAAAAAGCTGGGCCGCTGGCGTTTAGAGGGGGCTGTGCTTTATGTTACAGTCGAGCCCTGTCCGATGTGTTCGGGCGCTATCGTCAACAGTCGTATCGACAAGGTTGTTTACGGCTGTCCTGATGCTAAAGCCGGAGGGGCAGAGTCGATCTTTAATATCATCAGTAATCCCAATCTTAATCATACGGCACAGGTCGTCAGCGGTGTCTGTGAAGCCGAATGTGCACAGGTAATGAAGGATTTTTTTAGACGCAGACGTGCAGAAAACAGGCTGGCAAAGGCTGGAATAGCTGCTGACAGTGCGGAAAATTAAGAAAAACTCTTTGCAAAATACGGATTTATGATATAATAAATAAGGCTGGTTTACGCGGAGAGGTGTCCGAGTGGTCGAAGGTGTTTGACTCGAAATCAAATGTACGGCAACGTACCGTGGGTTCGAATCCCACCCTCTCCGCCAGATGATTATGCGGTTCTTCATTTATTTGAAGGACCGTTTATTTTTTTGAAGCGGCAGACATCAGCAAGAATAAAAATATTTGACAATAGTTAGATATCTAATTATAATTGAGATATGATGAAGCAGACAAAAACGATTTTTTTGATCAGTAAAATAAGAGAGAAGGCTAATAAATTCATTCTGGCAGATCTGGCGCAGCATGGTATTACTAAACTGGCTCCCTCACATGGAGATATTTTAGCGTGTCTGTATCAAAGGGAGCGGGTGACTATGAAAGAGATTTCAGACTCTATCCATCGGACGAAACCAACGGTGACGGTGCTCGTAAATAAGCTGGCAGAGCTGGGACTGGTGAAGAAATTTCAGGCAGCGGAGGATTCCCGGGTCATTTATGTGGAGCTGACTGAGCAGGGAAAAGCATTGCAGAAGCTTTTTGAAAAAATTTCAGCTGATTTAGTTCAAAAAGTTTTTCAAAATATGGAACAGGAAGAAATGAAAAAGCTGGAAATATCTTTGCAAAAAATTCTGGATAATCTGGGGTAAAATTTTTTAAGAAAATAGTTAGACCTCGAACTAATTTTAGCAGCTGATAAACAAGGGACAACAATATTTTTATGATAGATAAACATGAGATTTACGCAGGGAAAGGAGGCTGGCAGATGAAAGGTCTGCGGCAGTGTTTCGGAAATTCAAAGCAGGCTGCGGCTAGGTGTGCAAGCGGCTGGATCGAGTGATTACCAGGCCCTGAAAGGGGTAAATAAAAGAAAGCGAGTTGAGTTTTATGAAAAAAGAAGTATTGGATTATGTTATTGAAAAGACACATGAATTGATGAATGCTGCTTCCTGCAGCAGTGAAGCTAAGGCAGCGGCGCAGAGCTGGCTGGATGCGGTCGGCACAGAACGGGAAGCCGATGAAACAAAAGAATATATTGCCGAATTGGAAGCGGATATTATGCCGATCGACAATCTGATAGCTTTTGCAGGATCTGAGGCCGGAGCCGGATATTTTGGTGCCGAACTGGCAAAGAATATTACCGCACATGCTGAAGAAATAAAGCTTGCTGGGGCTGAATACTGCGATTGCCCTGCCTGTGCGGCTGTGGCAGAAATACTTGCCAGAAAAAAAGAATTGCTGTGAAGGTTTTTAGCAGGTTGATTGCGACTGCTTGCAACAGAATATTGCTGATAAAAGGAGTTTCATTTATTTGAAGCTCCTTTTATTTTTATAATTAAGTATTGATGCCGGATTTTTAATTTTAGTCAGGCTTCGGAAGCTGTACGGCAGATTAAAATTTTGTTATGATAATATCATCAGCCAAATTAGTGATGGAGGCATGAAGTGAATAATTCTGTGGTAATAGATAAAAAGTTTTACTGGGAACTGTTTAAATCTACGTTCCTGATCAGTGCTTTTACAGTGGGCGGTGGTTTTGTCATTATCCCGCTGCTGAAAGCCAAATATGTCGATCATTATAAATGGATGAGTGATAAGGAAGCGCTTGATCTTGTTTCAGTAGCGCAGTCGGCTCCTGGAGTGGTGGCCGTCAATGCCGCTATCATTATAGGTTATCGTCTGGCAGGGTATACCGGCGCTGCAGTTACTTTGCTGGCTACAGTGCTGCCGCCGCTGATCACACTGACGGTGATTTCGTATTTTTATGATGCTTTTGCCCATAATTATTATGTGCAGATTTTGCTGCGTGGTATGCAGTGCGGGGCTACAGCGCTGATACTTGACGTAGGCATAAATCTGCTGCAGAAAGAGCTGAAAAAGAAGCTGCTGCTGCCGTGTTTGATTATTTTCGGCACTTTTATCGCCAATTATTTTTTTCAGGTCAATATCATGTATCTTATTCTGATCGATGCCGTTATCGGTTATTTATGGCTGCAGGATGAAAAATATAGCTAAGGAGGTATGGAAGTGATATATATAAGTTTGTTCTGGAGTTTCTGTATGGTCGGCGCTTTTTGCGTTGGCGGAGGTTATGCTTCCATACCGCTGATCCAGACGCAGGTCATTGATGTCCATCATTGGATATCATTCAGTGAATTTATGGACGTTGTTGCTATTTCGCAGATGACACCGGGGCCAATAGGTATCAATGCCGCTACTTTCGTCGGGACAAAGGTGGCAGGTATTGGCGGCGCGGTAGCGGCGACGGCAGGTTTTGTTACGCCTTCGCTTATTATTATGATCGCATTGGCAAAGCTGCTGGCAAAATATGGAGATATGGGAGCGATCAGGGGTGTTTTGAACGGCCTGCGCCCCGCTGTAGTCGCATTGATAGCTTCTGCCGGTGTGATGTTTTTAACTCTGTCTTTGTGGAACGAAGAAAAATTGCCGGCTGTCTGGAGTGATCCTGATCTGGTCAGCACGATCGTTTTGCTTGTTTCACTGGTCCTGATCAAGAAGAAGATCTGCGGCGTGATCCAAACACTGGTTGGTTCGGGGTTATTGAGTTTGGCGCTGCATTTTTTTATAAAATAATATGGTTGAAAAGTAATTAAAGGATTCCTGACTGTTTGCAGTCAGGAATTTTCTTTTAAAATAATATTTTAATGTTAAGAATTGTTTTTCTTGTTTTTTAATAATTCATTTAATATAATTAAAGAAAAATGACGGATAAGAATACGGGAGAGCTTAATATGATCAGTGCCGGGCAGAAAGTAAACAAGCTGATGCAGGACTTTTTTACTGCTTATTTTAATGAACGCGATTATAAAGCTGCCGCAGGCTTTCTGCGTGAAGACATCAGATGGATAGGTCTGGGGGCAGTCTGCAGTGCCAGAGATCGCAGTGAGGCTGTAAAATTTTTGCAGGCTGAAATTGCAGCTGCACCATATGCGGTTTTCTTTGAATATGAAAATGTTCAAAATACGATGCTGTCTGAAACGGCGGCAGTATTTCTTTGTGATCTGCTGCTCAAAAAAAATAAAGATGGGTATGACAGTGACATAAGCATACGTGTAATGGCAGCCTGCAATTGCTGTGATTCTGTATGGAAAATTGCGGCGCTGCATGTTTCACAGGCAAATATGGGACCGGAGACAGGTGATTTTTTCCCGGCAGCGTTCAGTATGGAAAAGGTTGCCGAGGTCGAAAGCAGCATTAACAGGCAAATGCTGGGTCTGCTTAACCGCAGTATACCAGGTGGTATTTTAGGCGGTTATGTTGCGCCAGGTTTTCCTTTGTATTATGTTAATGAAAGAATGCTTGCTTATCTTGGCTATACTTATGAGGAATTTGTAGCAGATACCAAAGGTCTGGTTATGAACGGCATCCATCCTGATGATTTGGAACGGGTGGAGCAGATTGCCAGCCGGGCGATGGATCAGGATAGTGAGTATGAAGTTAAGTACCGGATGAAAAAGAAAGACGGCAGTTATATCTGGGTCAGTGATGTTGGGAAAAAGGTTCTGGCTGTGAACGGAAATGCTGCCTGCATCAGTGTGATCAGGGATATTTCTGGTGAGATAGAAGCAAAACAAAAGCTTTTCGAGGAAAGCGTTGAGAACAGGCAGCAGAAGAATATCCTGCAGAATATTATCGATACTATGCCCAGCGGCCTGCTGCAATGCAGCTTTGACAGGATCCCCAAAGCTTTGATGGTCAACAGGACCGGGGCTAATATTTTAGGGTTCGAGAATGAGCATGAGTTTTTTCTGCGGAGGGATGTGTGTGATAATATTCTTCGCTGTATCCATCCGGAAGATAGAACAAAGGTTTTAGAGGAACTTTTCAGTATTGCAGAGGAAGGGATCGTCAAGAATTCAAGCCACCGTATCAAAACTGCAGCAGGCGAGGAAAGATGGGTACGGTCTGCTGCCTGCGTTATTCAAAATCAGCAGGGGGAAAAAATCTATCAGATAATTTTCCATGATGTTACCGAAATCCTGCAGCTGCGCCGCAAAAACCAGCAGTGGGATCTGATGGAGCGCAGCGCGTTATATACGGCTATCACATCAGCTTATCCGATGATCATTTTCGGAAATCTTACACGGAATACCTGCAGTGTTTTAGATCAGGAGGGACAGAGCCTGCATTCGCTGGATTGCGGCAGCTATGATGCTATGGTCAATGGAGTGTTGGGTTCGGTAGCACCTGAGTATAGAGATGAGTTTACCAGTAAATTTGCCCGTCAGAACCAACTGGCAGAGTATGAACGAGGTGCTCACGAAACTTATATGGAGCATCGCCAGCTTCTGGATGATGGACAGTATCATTGGGTCTCAGCACATAAAATCAAGGTGGAAAATCCCGTTAATGATGATATTCTTACAGTTTCGCTGATTCGCTGCATTGACGAGCAAAAGGACAATGAGGCGGAAAAAAATCAGATTTTGCGTACTGCTTTAGGTGCGGCAGAGGCTGCAAACAATGCTAAAACGGAATTTTTATCGCGGATGAGCCATGAGATACGTACGCCGATGAATGCCATTATCGGTATGACAGCTATAGCGTTGTCTGCATTGGATAATAAAGAGCGTATCAGCGATTGTCTGGCGAAGATCGGTATTTCGGCAAGGTTTTTACTGAGCCTGATCAACGATATTTTAGATATGTCGCGTATCGAAAGCGGACGAATGAGTTTGGCACATGAAAAATTTGATTTTGAAGAAATGATCAACGGTCTGAACTCTCTTTTTTATCCGCAGGCGGAAGAGAAGGGCTTGAAATTTAATACTGTTATCGAAGGGATGACAGAAGAGCTTTATATCGGTGATTCATTACGTTTGCGTCAGATTTTATTAAATATTTTATCTAATGCCTTAAAATTTACTCCGGAAGGCGGCAGAATCCAGTTTACGATCAGGCAGATGAGCCGGGGTGATAAGGATGCCTGGCTGAGATTCACCGTAAGCGATACAGGTATTGGCATGAGCAAGGTTTTTCAAAAGCATCTTTTTGAATCTTTTGAACAGGAAAATCCCAATATTTCTATCAAATACGGCGGTACTGGTCTGGGATTGGCTATTTGCAAGAATCTGGTAACGCTGATGGGCGGTTCGATAAATGTGCACAGTATCGAAGGTGTTGGCAGTGAGTTCTGCGTCGATGTAAAGTTAGGCCTAACGGAAGAAAGCTATCGACGTAAAAATCTTGATCTTCTAAAGTTCAGGGATTTGAAAACGCTGATAGTTGACGATGACATTGTGACTTGTGAACATGCCAGCCTGATTATGAGTGATTTGGGGGTACAGGCAGAATATGTGACTTCGGGAGCTTTGGCAGTACTGGAAATCGAAAAAGGCATCAGGGAAATGAACCCTTATGATATTGTGCTGGTAGATCTGAAAATGCCGGATATGGACGGAATTCAGACAACGAAAGCTATAAGACGGCTGGTTGGAGCTGAGACATTAGTAGTCGTTATGACAGCATATGAATGGAAGGAGCTTGAAGCAGATGCAAGGCATGCAGGTGTGGACTTTTTTATCACCAAGCCGCTGTTCCGTTCCGAGCTGGTAGATTTGTTTGAAAAGATCAATGATTTCAGTGAAGCAGTATATGAGCCGGAAGCAGCAAAAGGAGAAGTACAGTTTGCTGGAGAACGGATTTTACTGGTAGAAGATAATGAGCTGAATCTGGAAGTTGCGGCAAGTCTGCTGGAAATGAAGGGACTGACGATAGAAAGTGCCTGCAACGGTCTGCAGGCACTAGAAAAATTCTGTTCAACTCCTGTTGGGTACTATGATGCTGTTTTGATGGATATCAGGATGCCTGTTATGGATGGGCTGGAAGCAGCACGTAATATCAGGCTGTTTGATAAAAGTGATGCGCAGACGATCCCTATTATTGCTATGACGGCTAATGCGTTTGATGAGGATGTGGAAAAATCACACGCAGCGGGTATGAACGCACATTTGGCAAAGCCGATTGACCCGGAAAAGCTGTTCGCAGTTTTGCAGGAATTTATTTAAGGTGATTGATAGTAAGCTGAATAAAAAGGTATGGGCATGCCCATACCTTTTTATTCTTGACCTGTTTTTGTAACATCTGTAGCGAAATAGTAAATGGTTAAACGTAAAGAATAAATAGTATTTGCGTTTATTAGCATTTTTGTTTAGAATTATTAGAAATGTGTATTAGGGGAAAGAGGTTGCTGCTGATGAAAATTATTGATTTATTAAAAAACGAAAAGGTGTGCATTTCCTGCGAGCTGTTTCCACCTAAAGCAGGTACAGAGCTGCAGAATGCTTTGAATATAGTCAGTGATATTGCCGAGGTGGGTCCGCATTTTATGAGTGTTACGTATGGGGCCGGCGGTACATCTGTGGGTCAGACGGTGGCTATTGCCCGGGCAATAGAAGCCAGCGGACGCCCAGCGCTGGCGCATCTGACCTGTATCGATGCTGATGAAGCCAAGATCGACGGTGTTTTAGCACAGATGCGGGCTGCTGGCGTCCAGAATGTTTTGGCTCTGCGCGGAGATGCGGTGAATGGCAATGACGGGGATTTTGCCCATGCCAGTGATTTGATGGGGAAAATCAAAAAAGCCGGTGATTTTTGTGTCGGCGGGGCCTGTTATCCGGAAGGACATCCGGAAGCCGGCTCTCTGGATCGTGATATTGTCAATACCAGACGGAAAATCGACAGTGGCTGCGACTTTTTAGTGACGCAGATGGTGTTTGACAATAATATTATTTACAATTATATGTACAGACTGCTGCGGCATGGTATCGATGTGCCGGTCGTGGCGGGTATTATGCCGGTGACAAATGCCAAACAGATCAACCGGATCTGTGAATTGAGCGGGACCAAACTGCCTGCGAATTACCGCGCTATCGTCGAGAAATTTGCAGATGATCCCGAAGCGTTAAAACAGGCGGGTATTGCTTATGCTACGGGGCAGATTGTTGATTTAATCGCTAACGGACTGAAAAATATTCATGTTTATACGATGAACCGGCCGGAAATCATCGGCGGGATCATGAAAAATCTGTCGGAGATCGTAAAATGAAGTATGACAGAGCTGAAGCCGTGAGGTATATGGGCGCGAAAAAAGATGATAATGAGGCGGCTGTTTTGGCTGATCTGGCTTATTTGCAGCTGCGGAACGAAGTGCGGCCCAGAAGCTGCTGGCAGATTTTTGCGTGCCGTGTAGATGATGCAGGCGTGACCTTAGTAGATAATGGCATGCGTTTTGAAAGCAAAAATTTGGCAGGACATTTGCAGGGCTGTCAAAAAGCGGCGGTTTTGGCTGCTACTTTAGGCAGTAATGCCGATACTGTTTTGAGGCGTCTGGCATTGACTAACGTAGCACAGGCAGCTGCTGCTCAGGCTGTATGCGCGGCTCTGATCGAAAGTTATTGTGATGAAACCGAAGCCGAGATAGCGGCTGCAGCAGGGCTGCACTTGAAACCGCGTTTTTCACCGGGGTATGGCGACTGGCGGCTGGAGGATCAGCGTCAGCTGCTTATGCTGCTGGATTGTGCAAAACGAATCGGTCTGACTTTGACCGATGGTTATATGCTGACTCCTATAAAATCAGTGACGGCTGTGATAGGATTGACTGAAGATACCGTCTGCAATACCAGTAAATGTGCGGCGTGCGTTAATCGAGCGTGCGAATTTAGAAAGGAATGAAAGCATGGGTTTCAGGGATTTATTAGGTAAAGAATTATTATTTTTTGACGGCGCTACCGGGACGATGCTGCAGGCATTGGGGCTGCAGCCGGGCGAGCTGCCGGAGCTGTGGAATTTTACTCATGCGGCTGAAGTGCAGTCTGTACATGAAGCGTATTTGAATAACGGTTCGAATATCATAAAAAGCAATACCTTCGGGGCGAACCGTCTTAAATTTAAAGGGATGGATATCACCGTTGATGAAGTTGTGGGGGCTGCTTTAAAAATAGGCAAAGCTGCCTGTGCCGGACGTACAAAAGCGTTTGTGGCACTGAATCTCGGCCCTACCGGAAAATTACTGGCGCCTTATGGTGATCTTCCGTTTGAGGAAGCTGTGGATATTTATGGTGAAATGGTACGCAGCGGTGCCAGACACGGAGCTGATCTGATTCTGATCGAGACGATGAGCGATACTTATGAGATCAAAGCCGCGCTTTTGGCGGCAAAAGAAAACTGTGATCTGCCGGTGATCGTTACGTTGACGTTTGATGAAGATGGTAAGCTGTTGACCGGTGCTGACGTTTTGAGCGCGGTAGCAATGGTGGAGGGGCTGGGGGCAGATGCTGTAGGGTTTAACTGCGGCTTGGGACCGAAACAAATGCGCAGGCTGCTGCCGCAGCTAATAGAAGCATGCTCGCTGCCGATCGTTTTGAATCCTAATGCCGGGCTGCCCGTACAGCGTGACGGTAAAACTGTCTTTGACGTTGCCGCAGATGAATTTGCAGAGCTGATGCAGGAAATGATACCACTGGGTATTTCTGTCGCCGGAGGCTGCTGCGGTACTACTCCGGAACATATTAAAGCTCTGATCGAAAAGTGCTATGGTATGAAGCCGGGAGGACGCCGCAGCTGTGATCTGACTGTGGTTTCTTCTTATGGCAAAGCTGTTGTTATCGGCGGGGAGCCTGTGATCATAGGCGAGCGCATCAATCCTACAGGTAAGCCGCGTTTAAAACAGGCTATTTTAGACGCAGATCTGGATTATATTTGCCGGCTGGGGTTGGAGCAGCTTGAAAATGACGCCCATATCCTGGATGTCAATGTAGGTGTGCCGGGTATCAACGAAGCTGCCGCTGCAGAGAAAACAGTTCTGGCTTTGCAGGCCGTCACTTCGGCACCGCTGCAGATCGATACTTCAGATTATGAGACTATGGAGCGGGCTCTGCGTTTATATAATGGCAAACCGCTGTTAAATTCTGTCAGCGGTAAAGATGAATCGCTGGCAAAGGTACTGCCGCTGGTAAAAAAATACGGGGCTGTTGTGGTTGGCCTGGCGTTAGATGATGACGGCATTCCTGCAACAGCTGCAGGCAGGTTGGCCGTTGCGGAGAAAATAATCGCACGCGCCGCTGAATGCGGTATCGAAAAACGTAACATTATTATTGATCCGCTGGCGCTGACGATAAGTACGGGACCTGACAACGCTGCTGTTGACTTGGAAGTGATCCGTAAATTGACAGAGCAGAAAATCAAAACGATTATGGGCGTTTCTAATATTTCTTTCGGACTGCCGTCACGTGATGCTGTCAACAGTACATTTTTCACTCTGGCAATGGAGGCGGGGCTTTCCTGCGCTATTATCAATCCGCAGAGTAAAGCGATGCTGGATGCTTACTATGCGTATAGAGCTTTAAAAGGATTGGACGGAGGCTGCAAGGCATATGTGAAGCGTTTTGCTGATTACGTAAATAAAGTTCCGACAGCTGCTGTCAGTGAATATACGCTGCACGATGCGATCGTTAAAGGTTTACAGGAACAGAGCCGTCTGGCTGTGACCCGGTTGCTGGAAACAGAAAAACCACTGGATATTATCAATACTCAGATGATACCGGCTTTAGATTTTGTTGGAAATGGTTTTGAGAGAAAAAATCTGTTTCTGCCGCAGCTTTTGATGAGCGCCGATGCCGCGAAGGCAGCTTTTGAGGTGATACGCGACAGGATGGCTGACGGTGGCGCTGTGGAAAAAGGTACTGCTGTTGTTATTGCTACAGTTAAGGGTGACATCCATGATATCGGTAAAAATATAGTTAAGGTACTGCTGGAAAATTATGGTTATAACGTTATCGACCTTGGTAAGGATGTAGCTGTAGAAGCAATAGTGAAAGCTGTATTGGAGCACAAGGCTCATGTTGTAGGACTGTCAGCTTTGATGACGACTACAGTAGGTGCAATGGCAGCTACGATCAAGGCTTTGCGTGATGTCTGCAACTGCCGTATAGTTGTGGGCGGTGCTGTTTTGACACAGGACTATGCTGACAGTATCGGCGCCGATCACTACGCGCCTAACGCTGTCAGTGCTGTTGGTTATGTCAACGAAGTTGTAGAAAAATGATTTGCTGACAGGCCTTTGCAGCGGGGGACAGCTGCAAGAACGGCTGTTAAGGGCAGATATACAAAAAAATATGCAAAGTATATTGTATACAAAAACGCGCGGCGAGAAAATCTCTGATGTCACTGTACACGAGAGGCGGACTTGCCGTGTTTTTGTTTTCGGGAAAGTTCTTTTTGCGAGGACAAAACAGTGAAAAAGCAACGCTTTGCAGCAACATTATTCTTACAAAAATGTTAAAATACGAAAAACGCTGTTTGAAAACTGTAAAGAAATTGTGAAGAAATAGTAATATTGTCACATCCGTGCTTTGATGTTATAATCATTTACAGTTAAGGGGAAAAAGCTGTGCAAACAGTAAAGAAGGGACAGATTACATTGAAAATGAAAAAAATATTATCAGCGCTGTTGGCTTCAGCAGTAGCAATGAGCTTAGTAGCAGGCTGCGGCGGCGAGAAAAAGGAAGATGCTAAAGCCTCCGACGTGATCAAAGTCGGCGTTTTCCTGCCATTGACCGGTGATAATGCTGCCGGAGGCGAACTGGAACTCCGCGGTATCAAGCTTGCCAACAAACTGCATCCTGAAGTTTTAGGCAAAAAGATCGAGCTTGTTGTAGCTGATAACAAATCTGATAAAGCTGAAGCTGCTTCTGTTGCAGCCCGCCTTATCGAAAAAGATAAAGTAAGCGTTATCGTAGGTTCTTATGGTTCTTCGCTGTCTATGGCGGCAGGTAATATCGTAAAAGACAGTAAAGTTCCGGCTGTTGGTACCAGCTGTACTAATCCGCAGGTAACTGCTAATAATGACTATTATTTCCGTGCCTGCTTTATTGATCCGTTCCAGGGTACCGTTATGGCTAACTATGCATTCAAACAAGGTGCTAAAAAAGTTGCCATCGTGCAGGAAGTTTCCAATGACTATGCAGTTGGTCTGGCAAAATTCTTCAAAGAAGCTTTCATAAAATTGACCGGTGATGAAAACAGCATTGTTGAGATCGCAAACTATCAAACAGGCGATAAAGATTTCAGTGCTATTCTTACCAATATCAAAGCTAAAAATCCTGATGCGATTTTCGCACCCGGTAACTTTACCGAATCTGCACTGCTTGTAAAACAAGCCCGTCAGCTTGGCATCGAAGCTCCCTTTATGGGCGGCGATACCTGGGAAACTCAGGAATTCATCGATGTTGGCGGCAAAGATGTTGAAGGCGTAGCTCTTTCTACTGCGTTTGACCGTGAAAAAGCAACTACTCCGGAAGCTAAAAAATTCCTGGATGAATACGTAAAAGAGTATAAAGGCGAGCCTTCCGCATTGACTGCAATGGCTTATGATGCTTATCTGATCGCTATCGACGGCATCAAACGCGCAGGTTCTACTGATACCGTTAAGATTCGTGACGCTATCGCAGCAACTAAAGATCTGGAATGTGTAACCGGTATGACTACTCTTGATAAAAACGGCGATCCTATTAAAGGCGCTGTGATCAAAACTGTTAAAGACGGCAAATTTACATTCCTGGATTTTGTAGAAGCTAAATAATTCATTGGTTCTTTCATAACCCTTTTGCTTTATGTTAGTGCTCCCTTCTCCTTAAGGGAAGGGAGCAATTCTTTTGTGTCATGAGGTGTTTTTCATGGAATTTTTCCAAGCGATTGCGAATATGTCCGGTGACAGTCTTGCGCAGCATTTGGCTAACGGCATATCTCTCGGCAGTCTTTATGCCCTGATCGCCATCGGTTATACGATGGTCTATGGCATTTTATTGATGATAAACTTTGCACACGGCGATATCGTTATGATGGCATGTTATTTTGCCTTTTTCGGTATTACCGTTTTTCACATTCCCTGGTATATTACTTTTGTCGGAGTCATTATTGCTACGGCAATTTTAGGTGTAGTGATTGAACGGACGGCTTATCGTCCGTTGCGTGACGCACCGAAAAATTCTGTTCTTATTTCTGCTATCGGCGCTTCATTTTTATTGGAAAACCTGGCTAATTACTTATTCAGCGGCCGTCCGATGCGTTTTCCTAATATTGAACTTTTATCGCAGAATATTTCTATCGGCGGGATTCAGATCCAGGCGATCTGTCTGGTCATTCCCGTTATTACAATAATCAGCCTTGTTGTGCTGCTGCACATCGTCAATCATACTAAAACAGGTATGGCTATGCGTGCAGTTTCCAAAGACTATGAGATCGCGCGCGTTATGGGCGTCGATATTGATAAAATAATTTCGATCACATTTATTATCGGGTCCTCTTTGGCCGCTATTGGCGCTATTATGTGGGGTATCCGCTATCCTGGCATTACCCCGATGATGGGGGTTATGCCGGGTTTGAAATGCTTTATTGCGGCGGTTATCGGCGGTATCGGCAATATCAAGGGTGCAGTGCTGGGCGGCTTTATACTCGGCCTGGGAGAGATCCTGATCGTTGCTTTTTTCCCGCAGCTTTCCGGTTACCGAGATGCCTTTGCTTTTATCGTGCTTATTGTGATTCTGTTTTATAAACCTACCGGCCTTTTGGGCGAAAAAACGACTGAGAAGGTGTGACGAAGATGAAAAAGAAAGATGTTTTCCTTACTTTGATCGCTATTGCCGCACTCTTTGGCGTTGCCTGCTTCGTCCAGACCGAGATGGATTCTTATATCCGCAGGATCGTCAATCTGTGTCTGGTTTATGCAATTATCGGCTTATCCATGAATCTGACGAATGGGTTTGTTGGTCAGTTTTCGCTGGGGCAGGCTGGTTTTATGGCTATAGGCGCTTATGTTGTAGGCATTTTTACCGTGCCTGTAGAGCTGCGGCCTAATGTTTTTTATGCGGCACCTATGAACCCGCTGATCGCTGATATTCAAATGCCCTTGTGGCTGGCCCTGATTGCCGGTGGACTTTTAGCCGCTTTAGTGGCTTTTCTGATCGGTACGCCGGTATTGCGTCTGCGCGGGGATTATCTTGCTGTGGCGACGCTGGGCTTTTCCGAAATTATCCGTATCTGGATAACTAATGCGCAGAGCATCACTAACGGGGCTTTGGGTATCAAAGATATACCGCCTCTTAATGATGTGCGTTATATTTTTCTGGCGACGGCAGTGACTTTTATTTTTATAGCACTTCTGATCAATTCTTCTTATGGCCGTGCGTTTAAAGCGATCCGCGAAGATGAGATCGCGGCTGAAGCGATGGGAGTAAGCCTGTTCTGGCACAAAAATCTGGCATTTATGATCAGTGCTTTTTTTGCCGGCGTGGGCGGCGGCTTGTATGGTGCGCTGCTGGGAACTGTTGATCCGAAGAATTTCCTTTTTACATTGACCTATAATTTTTTGCTGATTATCGTTTTAGGCGGTATGGGCAGTATTACCGGCAGTATGCTGGGGGCTGTCATCGTTACGGCCGGGCTGGAGTTCCTGCGTGTATTTGACGAACCATTGATGCTTTTTGGTATGGATATTCCGCTTTTCCGTCCTGGTTTCAGGATGGTGATTTTCTCGGCGCTGCTGATGGCCTGCGTGCTTTTCTGGCGGCACGGGATCATGGGGACCAGCGAGCTGACCTGGAAAAATATCCGTGCCTTCTGTAAAAATCCATTCAGCTTCTTTGGGCGGAAGGGAGCAGAAAGATGATTTTAAAAACTGATAATATTACAATGCAGTTTGGCGGTGTGACAGCTGTAAATCTGCTTAATATTGAGATCAATGAACACGAGATTGTGGCACTGATCGGTCCTAACGGTGCAGGTAAAACGACGGCTTTCAATATGATTACCGGGGTCTATACTCCAACCAGCGGCGACGTGATCTATACAGACGCGCAGGGTGAAGAACAGAAAATAACCGGTAAAAGACCCAGCGAAATCGCCAAAATGGGCGTAGCACGTACTTTTCAAAATATCCGTCTGTTCAAAAATCTTTCGGTATATGAAAATGTTATGATTGCCAAGCATCTGCACCTGAAATCCGATTTTATGTCGGCGGCTCTGCACCTGCCCTGGTATAATAAAGAGCAGCGTGAGATGGAAGCTTCGGTCGAAGCCCTGCTGAGGAAAGTTGATCTATGGGAGCTGCGCGATGAAAAGGCGTCCAGTCTGCCATATGGGCAGCAGCGTCGTTTGGAGATCGTGCGTGCGTTGGCAACTGGCCCGCGTCTGTTGCTTTTAGACGAGCCGGCAGCGGGTATGAATCCTAAAGAAACTGATGAACTGACGGAGTTTATCCGCCAGATTCGTGACGAGTATGATCTGACGGTGTTTATGATCGAGCATCATATGGATCTGGTTATGGAAATATCTGACCGTATCTATGTTTTGGATTTTGGTATGACTATTGCTGAAGGCACACCGGAGCTGATCCAAAATAACAAGCGCGTTATTGACGCTTATCTGGGGGTGGATGAAGATGCTTAAAGTGCAGGATTTATTTGTAGCTTATGGAGGCATCGAAGCGCTCAAAGGTATTTCCCTGGAAGTGCCGGAAGGTAAGATCGTTACGCTGATAGGCGCTAACGGGGCCGGTAAAAGCACCTTGTTGCGGACCATTGTTGGGCTGGTAAAGCCTAAAAGTGGTACTATCAGCTATAATGAACAGAATATTACCGGGCTTAATTCACAGAAAATCGTTAAAACAGGTATTACTTTAGTTCCGGAAGGACGAAGGGTTTTCCCGAATCTGACGGTCCTGGAAAATTTACAAATCGGCGCGTATATGCGCAATGATAAAGAAGAAATAGCCAAAGACATCAAATGGGTATATGAATTGTTCCCGCGTCTGGAGGAACGCAGCTGGCAGATGGCCGGCACTTTATCCGGCGGTGAGCAGCAGATGCTGGCTGTAGGCAGGGCACTGCTGTCGCGTCCTCAGCTGATGATGATGGACGAGCCGTCTTTAGGACTGGCGCCGCTCATCATTAAAGATATTTTTAATATCATTCAGGAGATCAACAGCAGAGGTATGACGATCCTTTTGATCGAACAGAATGCTAATATGGCGCTGAAGGTGGCTCATCAGGCTTATGTACTGGAGACTGGCAAAATAACTATGAGCGGGACCGGTCAGGAGCTTTTGGAAAACCCTGATATCAAAGCCGCTTACCTTGGCAAAAAAAGAAATCAGAAATAAATGCAGCAGCCGGCAGTATTTGCCGGCTGTTTTTGTATTTTCCAGCATTTCCTTGCGAAAATAGTCAGAACAGGCTATCATATAAAAAGAGAATGGTGGTAAATAAATGATAGAAAATTTTTTGAACAGTTGCAGGCGTCATCGCGAAATGCTGCGTTTTTCTGTTTTGGCGATATTTATTATCTGGGTTGTCTGGCAGCTGCATAGTTCGCCTTATATCCTGCATCCTTCCTCAGTCGAAGATGTGCGCCGTTGGGTAGCGTCGTACGGCAGTCTGGGGCCGTTAGTTTATATAGCTTTATATACTGTGCGGCCGGTACTGTTTTTTCCAAGTATTTTTTTAAATCTCAGCGCCAGTATTTTATTTGGGCCAATGCTGGGTATCGTATATTTGCTGTGCGGTGGTCTGAGCAGTGCTGTTTTATGTTATGCGCTGGGAAGTCTGGGCGGCGGCAGGAGGCTGCTAGATCGTTATGGCGGCTCGTGGGGTGAAAGGCTGACTAATTATTTAAGCGGCAGCGGCGGATTTGTTAAGATGCTGTGGCTGCGCACAGTACCTATTTTTCCGTATGATCCGGTAAGCATTATTGCCGGCTGCTGTAAGATGAACCTGCAGCTGTATGCTGCTGCAACTGTACTGGGAATGCTTCCGGGAGCGATTGCATATAATTTACTGGCTGATTCTATTTTAGGCGGCCGAGGATTGTATGTGTCTGTAGCTGCAGTTATTATAGCTTTTGGTCTGCCTCTGGCGTGGTGGGCTTTGGGCGGTGAACATAAAAAATTAAAGGAGTAGATACTGATGAAGGTTTACGTTTGGCGTCATAACAAAACTTATCACAGCCACAGTATGATCAATGAGCCCTGTGTGCAAAACCATTTTTATCTGGATGCACTGGCAATCGTAGCTGCAGAAAGTCTGGAAGAAGCCTTGTCAAAGCTGGCGGAACAGAATGCCGGTTGGCGGATCGAAGACCTGCGTGCGCTTACTCCCAGGGTATATGATTTAGATGTTCCCCAGGTTATTTTTACAGATGTCCGCGGTTCAATAGCGGAATAGGAAGGCGATAACATGGATAAAACAGTGGAAATGGAAATGAAACTGACGATTGCCCGTAGGGATCTGAAAAAACTGCTGGCATCTGAGCTTATTACTGCTACAATGATTAAGGGAAGTTTGGCAAAACAGGAGCTGCTGACAACGTATTACGATACTGCGTCATACAAATTGACCGAATCTGGAATGGCATATCGCATCAGGCGTAACGGCAAAAAATATGAGGCTACAGTAAAAACAGAGCAAGCGTCTGGGGGAGGACTTTCGGCTCGACGTGAGTTTAACATGCCTTTGAAAAAAGATAGTCCGACAGTGAGTGGTTTCACAGAATTAGGATTGGAGACTGATCTGGAAGAATTGCTGGCAGGAGAAGAATTGCAGAAGCTTTTTACCGTAGAAGTGAAAAGGGAGATCAGGCTGCTGCAGGTAACTCCTGATACTGTTTTGGAAATGGCGATTGACCAGGGCAAGATCAATGCCGGAAAACAAAAAGAAAAAATCGATGAAGTTGAGCTGGAAATCAAAGCTGGAACGAAAGCGGATTTATTAGATTTCACGGCTCAAATAGCTGCTAAAATACCGATTTTTATTGAACCGCGCAGCAAATTTGCCCGTGGCCTTCATTTGCTTGGTAATGGCGAAGAACATGAAATACCAAAGGGACGGTTGAAAATCGACCGTAGCGGTATGGTGCAGGATGAGCTCAGCAAATTGCTGGAGTATTATGGCGATCGGATCTTGAAGCTGCAAAACAGACTGATAACTGATAAAAATGTGCTGGTGCAGGCCGATAAGCTGCTGCTGCCGCAGTTCAAGCATTTGCAGGCTTTACTGGCGCTTATCAAGCCGTTATTGGCTGAAGGGGAGTATGATAAAATACGTAAATTACTGGCGGAACCTGCTGGTACGCTGGATGTACTGTTTCGTTATAAACGGCTGCTGATGCAGTGGCAGCTGCTGCATGGAACGGCGGGCAACACTATTTTGCAGCGCCCGCAGCTGGCAGAAAAGTTGACGGAAGAAATAGAAAATATTCTTGCGGAAGTAGCAAAACAGCTGGAACAGGGAGTGTACAGTCACTGTATTTTTAAACTGCTGGCGTGGACTGAACAATCATTATGGCAGAACAGTTATTATGTGGAAGTTGAACAGCTGGCAGGCTGTCGTGTAGAAGACTGGTATAATATGCTGAAAGAACTTGATATTAAAGGGGAAAAAATAGACGAAGCGCAGGCTAAAAGTATTTTACGCGTCTGTGAAGCTATTTATTATGCCCGCCGCAGTCTTAAAATTGACAGGCTCAGTAAAACTGCCTGGAAAGATATCAAAGAACTGTACCAGCGGATCCAGGTACTGGTTTATGATGTTTACAGCAGCAAATGCCTGCTGAACTGTATTAAGGGGAATAACAGCCGTGCGCTTTATCGCGACAGCGGACTTTTGATAGGCTGGCGTCTGCAATCTATGCAGTCTGCCAATACTAAAGCCTTAAAAGCATATGGTAGGGTAGTAGAAGCTTTAAAGAAATAATGGCAATAAAAAACACCGCGAATAATTCGCGGTGTTTTTTATTTATTGAGCTGTTCTTCAAGCATGCCCTGATGGATACTTCCGGGCTCCTGAAGTAATTTAACTTTCAGGCGGGTAATGCGGATATTATCCAGTTCTTCGACCAGGAATTCCGCTTTGGGCAGTTTTACAGACTGTCCCAGCTGCGGAGGGTAATCAAGCTGGGAATAAACCCAGCCGCCGATTGTGTCGCAGGAGTTAGAACTTAATTCAAGGCCGAAAAGGTCATTGACATCTTCAAGCAGCATTTTACCATCAATAGAGTAGGTTTTATCGCTTTCTTCTTCAACTTCAGGACGTTCCTCGTCAAATTCATCCTGAATTTCACCGACGATTTCTTCTAAAATATCTTCGATGGTTACCATACCGGCAGTACCGCCGTACTCGTCGATTAAGATTGCCAGTTGTTTGCGCTGTTTCTGCAGCAGACGCAGAAGTTTACTGATCGGCATTGATTCTGGTACTACCAGAACTTCACGGGCTAAAGTGCGTAAGTCAGGCTTTTGGCCTGCGTTTAAAGCACGCAGCAGGTCTTTGATATGCAGAAAACCGATAATATGATCTTTGTCTTCTTCACAGATCGGATAGCGGGTCATGCGTTCACTGAGAGCGACTTCGATGTTTTCTGTAAAGGAATCCTTAAGATACAGGCAGATCATATCCGTACGCGGGACCATGATCTCACTGGCATGACGTTCAGAAAAATCAAAGACATTATCAAGATAGGTCAGTTCGGTTTTATCGATATAACCATATTTATAGCTTTCTTCCATTAAAATACGAATCTCTTCTTCGTTGTGTGCTTCTTCTGCTTCACTGGCAGCATGGATACCCATGCGCCTAAGGGTCCAGTTGGCGACATGGTTTAAAAACCAGACTGCCGGATACATCAGCTTATTGAATACGATCAGGGGCCAGGCTATAAACAGCACTACTTTTTCTGTTTTCTGGATAGATAAAGATTTTGGTACAAGCTCGCCAAGAACGATGTGCAGTGCGGTAATGACAGAGAAGCCTACAACGAAGGCGATCGTATGTTCAAGCTGCGCCGGGATATTGAATAAATGAAAAAGCGGTGTCAGCATTTTAGCTACGGCGGGTTCACCGATCCAGCCAAGACCGATAAACAGGAAAAGCTGGACCGTGCCGCCGATGCCCTGCGCGCCCGCTTTGGCGAGGGTGCCATCCTGCGCGCCAAGCTGCTGCACAACTTTTCCGTGCAGCCGGAGGCTGCCCCCAATGAAAACTTCTATCACGCCCTGGCCTTGGTGCTGCGGGACCTGATGCGCACCCGGCGG
>ERZ791603.255-NODE-255-length-50227-cov-3.637826_pt1 | contig 50227 bp, 40 predicted proteins | sample MGYA00509966_ERZ791603 | MGnify/ENA primary metagenome ERZ791603 (study PRJEB30046, sample SAMN00791931) | human gut metagenome | study: EMG produced TPA metagenomics assembly of the A metagenome-wide association study of gut microbiota in type 2...
TAATGCCCCCTGCAACAGGCCGATAAATATCATGCCCAAACGCGTTGTACGTGAAATTTCAGCACTATCCATGTCAGTTTCCAGAATGAACGCCCCGGTTCCCGTATATATGGCATTCTGATTGTACCGAAGAAAACTGGTAAATATCCGGCGGTCCTCCAGGTTCCAGGAGCGGGCATACGTCCTTATAACGGATTCAATTTGGGAGAAGATATCATTACGTTGGAGATTGGAATACATGGTGTTCCTGTGACGATGCCGCAGGAAGTGTATAACAACTTGGCTGCTGGAGCATTGAACGGATATAATGCAATGAACAAGAATAATCGCGATACGCATTACTACAAACGGGTCTATCTCGGTTGCGTGCGGGCTGTGGACTTCCTCTATTCTTTGCCTGAGTTTGATGGAAATACAGTCGGTGTGACCGGTGGAAGCCAGGGAGGAGCCTTGTCTATTGTCACGGCCGGACTAGACCCGCGTATCAAGTTTCTTGCTGCTTTCTATCCGGCCTTGTGCGATTATGCCGGCTATCTGCATAAACGTGCGGGAGGCTGGCCGCATTACTACCGGAATGCGCAGCCTGTGGCAAACGAAGTGGAAACGCTCGCTTACTTTGATGTCGTGAATTTTGCCCGCCGGGTGAACGCTCCGGGCTGGTATAGCTGGGGATATAATGATGTGACTTGTCCTCCGACATCCATGTATTCGGCCTACAATGTTATTCCGGGAGTGAAGGACTTGCATCTTTACCTCGAAACCGGTCACTGGACATATCCGGAACAGCAGTCGGAACGTATTGAATGGTTGAAAGATAAATGCGGAAAGTAAATATGTTTCCCGGTTAATAATAATGCATGTATGTCGAATTTAAAGTATTTTTTAGCGGGGGTGTTAATTATGGCAATAACATCGTGTATGCAAAAGGATAGTGAATTGTTTTTGTTTGTCGGATCGTATGCGGGTGCTACAGACCCTGGTATAAATCTGTTTCGCTTCGATGTGGAGAAAGGGACGGCTGTGCCGGTGAAAAGCCTGTCGGGCATTCAAGATCCTTCTTATCTGACAGTGAGCCGGGATGGCAAGTTTGTCTATTCGGTAAGTGAAACTGCTGTGCCGGACGCAAAAGTATGTGCCTATTCGTTTGACAAGCAAACCGGGACGCTTTCTTTGCTGAACGAGCAGCATACGGATGGGAGCGCTCCCTGCTATATCTGGGTGGACAGTAAACACCGGATGGCTGTCACGGCCAACTACAACGGCGGAAGCATAAGTGTTTTCTCCATCTCGGCCGATGGAGCTTTGCTACCGGCTGAAGTATATGCGTATGAAGGAGGAAGACCGGGGGCCGAACGCCAGGCGGTCCCGCATCTGCATTGCGTGTACGCTTCTCCGGATGAGAACTATCTGTATGCCAACGATCTGGGAACGGACCGGATTTATAAATACGAGATCGTTGCTTCCGATAAAGGCTTGAGTTTGCGGGAAGGGACGCCTGCCTCTTTTAGTTTGCCGGTGGGAGAAGGTCCGCGCCATACGGTTTTTCATCCGAATGGGAAATGGGCTTACCTGATTAGCGAGCTTTCGGGCCGCGTCGCTCTCATGTATTACGACAAGGGCAACCTGACCCCGGTCCGGTTTGTAGAAGCCGATACGTTACATGTCTCCGGTAGTGCCGATATACACATCACACCGGACGGTCGTTTCCTATATGCCTCTAACCGTCTGAAAGGTGACGGTATCGCGATTTTTTCTATCGATCTGGAAAACGGGCAATTGACAAAGATTGGTTATCAGCTGACCGGTATTCATCCGCGTAATTTCGTCATCACCCCCAACGGCAAGTTCCTGCTTTGCGCTTGTCGGGATAGTCATATCGTGCAGGTTTACGAAATAGACAAGCAAAGCGGTTTGTTGAAAGATACGGGAAAAGACATCCGGGTTAGTAAGCCTGTTTGCTTGAAGTTTACCGACATGTAAATGTGATATTTTTAGTAGCTTTGCAACGTGTAAATTGTAATAAGCTATGTCATTCATTAAGATAACGGAACAGAATTCTCTCTATAACGACCTGGAACGGAAGTCCGTCCGGGACTTGCTTGAAGATATCAATACGGAAGATCAGAAAGTGGCGTTGGCTGTCCGAGAGACAATCCCCAAAATAGAAGAATTGGTTTTGCAGATCGTTCCCCGCATGAAGCAGGGCGGACGGATCTTTTATCTGGGAGCCGGAACCAGCGGGCGGTTGGGAGTTTTGGATGCTTCCGAAATCCCCCCGACGTTTGGGATGCCTTCCACACTGATTGTCGGCTTGATAGCTGGTGGCGATACTGCCCTCCGGAATCCTGTGGAGAATGCTGAAGACGATGAGGAACGCGGCTGGCAGGAATTGTTGGAGCACCGGGTTAATACGAAGGATACCGTGATCGGCATTGCTGCTTCCGGGACGACTCCCTATGTGATCGGTGCCCTTCGCAAAGCACGTGAACAGGGCATCCTGACTGCCTCCATTTCCAGCAATCCAGATTCACCGATGGCGATGGAGGCCGATATCGCAATCGAAATGATTGTCGGGCCGGAGTTTGTCACTGGCAGTTCCCGTATGAAATCCGGCACGGGGCAGAAAATGATCCTGAACATGATCTCCACCTCCGTTATGATCCGATTGGGTAGGGTTAAAGGAAACCGGATGGTCAATATGCAGCTCACCAATCAGAAACTTATAGACCGTGGAACCCGCATGGTTGCCGAGGAATTGAATCTTCCCTATAACCAATCCCGCCATCTGCTGTTGATGTACGGCTCCGTTCAGGAAGCTGTCGAGGCTTACCGCAAAGCTTAACGGGTCTGGAGTCGGTTTCAGCTTTTTTCTGTAAGAAGATGAGAAATATATGGAAAATATCTTTATATTTGTCCCATGCATTGTTCCTGCTTCGCAATCTGCGGAAAAGGATTAAAAGGGAATCGGGTGCAAATCCCGGACAGTCCCGCTGCTGTAAGCTTCAAAACGGATTGGGCAATTCTTTTATGCCACTGACGCGAGTTGGGAAGGCGCTCATACCGGAAGTAAGTCAGAAGACCTGCAACGCATATTTTTTCGACGGCTTCGAGGATAGGCCGGAAGAGAACTGTGAAGCCGTAGGCTTTTGCCTTTCTTTATTTCCGTTTCCCGTAGCTATTTACTTGTTTTTAATTATTTTGCCATAATAATTAGGAAAAGAGGCATGAATCTGTGGGTGGGATGAGCTCCGCCTCGATTCATGCTTTCCTTTTATGAGTGTGATTAATCTTCCGGCTTTTGTCGTATAAACCTTTTTTTCGTACCTTTGTGCGTTTCCTCCATAAAGAGAGGAAGATAAATACGACTTCAAATTTGTATATGGAAATGAGAAAAACAGTATTATATGGCGTTTTGGCCTTTTGTTTGGTTGTGTTGAATTCTTGTTTGGGAGACCCGGCCACCCAATTGACGATGGCAAACCAGGCAGGGGTAGTGGTGACCGGTTACGGACCTGGTAAGGCTATTTATACCAAGGGGGACGTAGTGGTCTCTTCGGAAGACTTCCAGAATGCCAATGTGGAAAACGGAGAATGTATTTTGTTTGATTATTCCATCGATTACGGGGTCGCAAACAATATGGGGGCAGGGACGGATACCAGTTATACCGAGGCTATTATTTATGAAAATACGATCTCGGAGGTTAATCGTTGGAACTTCTATAATACGTTGACCGATACCTCTATTGTTGCAAAGGACGAACTGTTGCTTTCTTCCCTCCAGGCGCGTTCCGCTTATATCAGAGGCAATTTGTTCCTGTTCACGGAGATAAGCAATCACCCGGCAAACCAAGTGGACAGTTTCTCTTTGTCCTATAATTCGGATAAATTGTTGGGAGACGATAATATTTATAGCCTCTACCTCCGCACGATCAGAATCAAGGCGGACACGACAAGAGGCGAGGCGATGATTATTCCTTGTGCGTTCAATATCGAAGATCTGGTGAAAAAGGCGGAAAAGAATCATTCGGATGAACTGAAGTTCCGGATTAACTATGCATATTCGTTCGGGAAGGATTCTGCATCGATAAACTGGAAAAGTTCCGACGTGTTTACAATAGACTTGACAGGAAAAGGCAAATAAAATGATAAATAGCAAACGAGCGTATTGAAAAATGTATAAAGAGATATTTAAATTGGTTGTAGCCATCATCTCCCAGCCGGGAAAGGCGTGGGATATTCTGACGAGAAAAGAAGAAAAGGACGATGAGTTTTTATCCCGGTTTGTGTATCCTCTCATCGGATTCGTTACGGTTGCTGCTTTTTTAGGCGTGCTGTTCACTCGGAAGGAGTTTGATGTCGAACTGGCGTTGAAGTCGTCTATCCGGACATTAGTCGCTGCGTTCGGCGGCTTTTATCTGGCTTCCTATTTGCTGAATGAGATTTGGCAGGGATGGTTCAAACGGGAGAAGGATATGAAACTGTGTCAACGCTTTGTCGGCTATTCGTCTTCGTTGATGTTTGCATTGAACATCGTGTTGATGTTACTTCCGGAGTTTTTCTTTTTGCGTATATTTGTGTTATATACATTTTATATCGTATGGGAAGGGGCCGGCCCTTATATGCAGGTGGAGGAGAAGATACGCCTGAAGTTTGTCGGGACCGCGACCGGTCTGATTTTGCTGACGCCCTGGTTGATCGAGGTAATTCTTTCCATGCTGATGCCCGGTTTACGTTTTTGATAGGAGAATAAGATGAAAGAGAAGATTAGTAATAACATACAGATAAAGAACAAGCGGGCGACTTTCGATTATGAGTTGCTCGACACGTTTACGGCAGGGATCGTGCTGACCGGTACGGAGATCAAATCGATACGCTTGGGAAAGGCGAGTCTGGTTGATACGTTTTGTATTGTGGAGAAGGGGGAATTGTGGGTGAAGAATATGTATGTGGCAGAATATTTCTACGGGACATACAATAACCATACGGCTCGCCGTGACCGCAAGCTGTTGCTGACTAAAAAGGAATTGCGGAAGATTGAAAGCGCTGCCCGCAATAATGGCTTTACAATTATTCCGACACGTCTTTTTATTAATGATAAAGGACTGGCCAAAGTCGTTGTGGCTATTGCCAAAGGTAAGAAGGAATATGACAAACGCGACTCTATCAAGGAACGGGACGACCGCCGGGAGATGGATCGTGCATTTAAACGGTAACGAACCTTTATGGATAAAGAAATATTTTTGAATCTCCTGAAAGAACGCATTTTGATTCTGGACGGAGGAATGGGTACGATGGTCCAGGGATTTAAACTGACCGAGAAAGATTATCGCGGAAAACAGTTTGCCGATTGGATGAGCGACCTGAAAGGAAATAACGACCTGTTATGTATCACCCGGCCGGATGTGATCAAATCGATCCACCGTCAGTATCTGGATGCCGGTGCCGATATTTTTGCTACCAACACTTTCAATGCAAATGCTATCTCGATGGAGGATTACGGCATGCAAGGGCAGGTGAGAAATATCAATTTGGCTGCCGGAAAATTGGCGCGTGAGGTGGCCGATGGCTTTATGAAGGAACATCCGGATCGCACGATCTTTGTAGCTGGTTCTGTCGGCCCAACTAATAAGACTGCTTCGATGAGCCCTGACGTGAGCGATCCGGCTTACCGTGCTGTCACCTACTTGGATTTGTATAGTGCCTATAAAGAACAGGTAGACGCTTTGGTAGACGGGGGCGTGGATATCGTTTTGTTTGAGACGACTTTCGACACGCTGAATGTGAAAGCCGGACTGGAAGCCGCCGAGGCTGTGTTGAAGGAAAAAGGCAAGGATTTACCAATTATGCTTTCTCTGACGTTATCTGCCCAGGGAGGACGTACGTTTTCGGGGCAGACATTGCTTGCGTTTTTGGCTTCCGTGCAACATACCAATATTGTTAGTGTCGGTCTGAACTGCTCTTTCGGTGCTGCCGATATGAAGCCTTTTCTGGCTGAATTGGCAAAACATGCTCCCTATTATATAAGTGCTTATCCGAACGCCGGTCTGCCGAACAGTTTCGGTTCCTATGATGAGACGCCGGAAAAGATGGCTGTTCATGTAAAATCTTTTATTGACGAAGGGCTGGTGAATATATTGGGAGGCTGTTGTGGTACGACGCCGGCCCATATTGCCAAATATCCCGAACTGGTGAAAGGGGCCAAGCCGCATGTACCGGCTCCGAGGCCCGATTGTCTTTGGTTGTCCGGTCTGGAGTTGCTGGAAGTAAAGCCGGAAAATAATTTCGTGAATGTCGGCGAACGATGCAATGTGGCTGGTTCACGTAAGTTCTTGCGCCTGATCAAGGAAGAAAATTATGAAGAGGCTTTGACAATTGCCCGCAAGCAGGTGGAAGACGGCGCGCAGGTGATCGATATCAATATGGATGACGGAATGTTGGATGCCGTGAAGGAGATGACGACTTTCTTGAACTTGATCGCATCCGAACCTGATATTTCCCGTGTTCCCGTGATGATCGACTCTTCTAAATGGGAGGTGATCGAAAAAGGTTTGATGTGCGTGCAGGGTAAAAGTATTGTGAATTCGATTTCTTTGAAAGAAGGAGAAGAGGTTTTCCTGCAACATGCCGCTCGCATCAAACAGTTGGGTGCAGCTACGGTCGTAATGGCTTTTGATGAAAAGGGGCAGGCAGACACGTTTGAACGGAAGATCGAGGTTTGCGGACGTGCTTACCGTCTCCTCCGGGAGAAAGTCGATTTCGATCCGAACGGAATTATTTTCGATCCGAATGTGCTGGCTATCGCTACCGGTATGGAAGAACATAACGGGTACGGACTTGACTTTATCCGTGCCGTGGAATGGATCAAGAAGAACCTGCCGGGGGCGAAGGTGAGCGGCGGTGTCAGCAATCTTTCCTTCTCTTTCCGTGGAAATAATTATGTGCGGGAGGCCATGCATTCCGTATTCCTGTATCATGCGATTAACAAAGGCATGGACATGGGGATCGTGAACCCGTCGTCGTCCGTACTCTATGAAGATATAGAACCTGCTTTCCGTATGTTGTTGGAAGACGTCATTCTGGCATGCCGTCCGGAAGCAGCTGAAGAACTGATTGCATATGCCCAGAACCTGCATGTAAAAGCGCAGGAGGGAGAAGGTGAAAAGCAGGAAGTCTGGCGTGAATATCCGTTGAAGGAACGTCTGGAAAACGCTCTGATAAAAGGAGTCGGCGATCATTTGGAAGAAGATTTAAAGGAAGCCTTGAAGGAATATCCGCGTGCGGTGGATATTATCGACGGACCGCTGATGGGTGGGATGAATAAGGTAGGCGAATTGTTTGGTGCTGGAAAAATGTTCCTACCGCAGGTTGTCAAGACTGCCCGTACGATGAAAAAGGCAGTCGCCATCTTGCAACCGGCGATCGAGGCAGAAAAGGTCTCTTCCGATTCTGCTAAGGCAGGAAAGGTTCTGTTTGCGACAGTGAAAGGTGACGTGCATGACATTGGAAAGAATATTGTTTCGATCGTCCTGGCTTGCAATAATTATGAGGTGATCGATTTGGGAGTGATGGTTCCGGCAGACGTGATTGTAAAAAAGGCAATTGAAGAAAAGCCCGACCTGGTCTGTCTTTCCGGTCTGATCACGCCTTCGCTCGAAGAGATGGTGCATGTGACGGACGAGATGCAGAAAGCCGGCCTGAGCATTCCCATAATGGTGGGCGGCGCCACGACTTCGAAGTTGCATACGGCCATTAAGATCGCTCCGCATTATGACTATCCGGTCATTCATGTGCTGGACGCCTCGCAAAACCCGTTGATTGCGGCCAAACTGTTGAACCCGGATACGCGCGATGCTTATATCGCCCAGCTGAACAGTGAGTATGAAGCTCTGCGTGCCTCTGTGAATAAGAAAAAAGAGATACTGGTCCCGTTGGCGGAAGCCCGGACGAATCGTCCGGTGATCGATTGGGCTTCTTATAACCCGGTTGTCCCGGCTCGGAACGGGGTACAGGTGATTCCTTCTATTCCTTTGGAAGAAATAATTCCATATATTCATTGGACCTTCTTTTTTAGTGCCTGGAAACTGAATGGGCGTTTCTCGGAAATTGCGCAGATCCACGGCTGTGACGCTTGTCGTGCCGCCTGGCTGGCCGAATTCTCGGAAGCGGACCGGACGAAGGCGTCGGAGGCTATGCAGTTATACAAGGATGCTGTTAAGTTGTTGGATCGCTTGGTTGAGATGAAAGCCGAGTATTGCAAGGCGGTTTATGGTTTCTTCCCGGCAAATGGTGATGGGGATAATATCCGTGTGGGTGAAGTCTTGCTTCCAGTTTTGCGTCAACAGGCGAAAAAAGAGGAAGGAATCTATAAGTCGTTAGCCGATTATGTGATGCCAGTATCGGAAGGGCGTACGGATTATGTCGGCGCTTTCGTGGTGACGGCCGGTACCGGCGCCGAATCTCTGAAAGAACGGTTCGAGCAGGAGGGAGATACCTATAATTCCATGTTGTTGCAAACCTTGACCGATCGTTTGGCCGAGGCTACGGCCGAATATCTCCATGAAAAGGTCCGTAAGGAATATTGGGGATATGCTCCGGATGAATCGCTTTCCATCTCCGACCTGTATAAAGTGAAATATCAGGGAATACGTCCGGCTATCGGTTATCCTTCATTGCCGGACCAGCTTTTGAACTACACGTTGGATAAGTTGTTAAATATGTCACAGATCGGTGTCCGGTTGACGGAAAACGGCGCTATGTATCCGACGGCGACGGTGAGCGGCATTTATATTGCACATCCGGATTCCCAATATTTCATGATTGGTAATATTGATGAAGAACAGATGAAAGATTATGCCTGTCGCCGGAATCTGTCGGAAGCGGAAGTGAAGAAGTTATTGAATAAAAACATTTCAAATTGAAATATATACGCTGGATAGTCTTGTCTCTCCTTCTGGCCGGTATCTGGTGCGCCATGCGTTCGCCGGATATGGGAGAGGCGTATGCCCGGAATGTATATCCTTATATATCGGGTGCTTTGTCCTGTTTTTCTTCTCTATTTTCTTTTTCGATAGGTGATTGCCTGATATACGGTAGTATGGCCGGTTTGCTTGCTTATCTGGTTTATGCCATTGTGAAGAAACGTTCCTGGCGGGCGACAGCCGGACGGATGATCGAATATTTGTTGTGGATATATGTCTGGTTTTATCTGGCTTGGGGATTGAATTATTTCAGGAAAGACTTTTTTACACGGACGGAAATCCCGTATGCGGCTTATTCAGCCGACGCTTTTCGTTCGTTCTTATCCACTTATACAGATTCGTTGAATGCGTCCTTTGTGCCTGTCGAAAAAATAGATAAGGCCCTCGTCGCAGAGGAAGTGAAAAAGGAATATCATGAAATTGCCGGGCGTTTCTCTTTAGTCAGTCCTGCCGGGTATTTGCATCCGAAGCCGATGTTAATGCCCTTTTTGATGAGTGGAGTGGGGGTATTGGGGTATATGGGACCGTTTTTTACCGAATATAATCTGAACCCTGATCTGCTCCCGGTCCAGTATCCGTTTACTTATGCACATGAAATGGCGCATGTGTTAGGAATATCCAGCGAGGCGGAAGCGAATTTGTATGGTTTTCTCGTCTGTTCCCGTTCCGGAGTGCCGGAAATCCGGTTTTCGGCTTATTTTGCTTTGTTGCCTTATGTGTTGAGCAATGCCTACGGCTTATTGTCGGAAGAGGAGTTTAATGAATGGAAAGAGACGATCTCCCCCGAGGTAAAAGATCTTTACAACCGGAAAGTCGCTTACTGGGAGAATTTGTACAGCCCGTTTATAGGCGAGATCCAGAGTACCGTTTACAACTGGTTCTTGAAAGGAAACAACATTCCCTCCGGCCGGAAGAATTATTCGGAAGTGGTGGCATTATTGATGGCGCTGGGAAATACGTCCGGAGAGATTTGAGTCCTTGCTGTTTCCATATTGCCTAATTCGAATTAAATCACTACCTTTGCGGCAATTTTTGAGAAGATAGATAAATATAACGCATATGAGTAAGAAATTTGCCGAATACTCGAAACTTGACTTGTCGAACGTCAATAAAGAGGTGCTGAAGAAATGGCAGGATGGCGACATCTTCCATAAGAGTCTTGAAATCCGCGAAGGACATCCCTCGTTTGTCTTTTATGAAGGTCCTCCTTCTGCAAACGGTATGCCCGGTATTCACCATGTGATTGCCCGTTCGATTAAGGATATTTTCTGCCGTTATAAGACCATGAAAGGATATCTTGTCAACCGTAAGGCGGGATGGGATACACACGGACTTCCAGTTGAGCTGGGAGTTGAAAAAACATTGGGTATCACCAAGGAAGATATCGGCAAAAAGATCTCTGTGGCCGAATATAATGCCGCCTGCCGCCGTGACGTGATGAAGTTTACGAAGGAATGGACGGATCTGACACAGAAGATGGGATATTGGGTCGACCTTGAAAACCCGTATATCACTTACGACAATCGTTATATCGAAACATTGTGGTACTTGCTGAAGGAACTGTATAAGAAAGGTTTGCTTTACAAAGGGTACACGATCCAGCCGTATTCGCCGGCCGCCGGAACGGGGCTTAGCTCGCACGAGTTGAACCAGCCGGGGTGTTATCGCGACGTGAAGGATACGACTTGTACGGCTCAGTTCCGCATTCTCGATCCGAAACCGGAGATGGCGGGATTTGGCGAACCGTTCTTCTTGGCATGGACCACTACTCCGTGGACTTTGCCTTCCAACACGGCTCTTTGTGTGGGTCCAAATTTCACTTATGTGGCTGTTCAGACCTATAATCCATATACAGGTATGCCGATGACGGCTGTTTTGGCTAAGGACTTGTTGAATGTGTATTTCAATCCGAAAGCCGCCGATCTGGCTCTGACCGATTATAAACCGGGCGATAAACTGGTGCCGTTCAAAGTGGTCGGCGAATGGAAAGGACCGGAACTGGCCGGCATGCATTACGAGCAGCTGATCCCGTGGGTCAATCCGGGAGAAGGTGCTTTCCGGGTAATCACCGGCGACTATGTGACGGTGGAAGATGGTACGGGTATCGTACATATCGCTCCGACTTTCGGTGCGGATGACGACCGTGTGGCAAAAGCAAGCGGCGTACCTCCTTTGATGATGATCGACAAAGATGGGAACCGCCGTCCGATGGTCGATATGACAGGTAAATTCTATCTGCTGGAAGACCTCGATCCCGAGTATGTTCAGGAGCATATGAATGCGGCCGACTACGACCCGTGGCAGGGCAAGTTCGTGAAGAACGCTTATGATGCGACCAAAGGCGAAAAAGACGAAACGCTGGATGTTGAAATCTGCATGATGCTGAAAGCACAGAACCGTGTGTTCCGCATCGAGAAGCATGTGCACAACTATCCGCATTGTTGGCGTACGGACAAGCCTGTGTTGTACTATCCGCTGGATAGCTGGTTTATCCGCACGACCGCTTGCCGCGAACGGATGATTGAACTGAACAATACGATCAACTGGAAACCGCAGAGCACCGGCACGGGACGTTTCGGCAAATGGTTGGAAAACCTTCAGGACTGGAACCTGAGCCGTAGTCGCTACTGGGGAACGCCGTTGCCTATCTGGCGTACCGAAGACGGGGCGGAAGAAATCTGCATCGGTTCGGTTGAAGAACTGTACAATGAAATTGAGAAATCCGTAAAAGCCGGGCTGATGGAGTCCAACCCGTATAAGGAATTGAAATTCCAGCCGGGCGAATATACGAAGGAGAACTACGAAAAGATCGACCTGCACCGTCCGTATGTGGATGATGTGATTCTGGTTTCCGAAAGCGGTAAGCCGATGAAGCGCGAGACCGACCTGATCGACGTATGGTTCGATTCCGGCGCGATGCCTTATGCTCAGATTCATTATCCGTTCGAGAACAAGGAAATCTTCGACGACCGCAAGGTTTATCCGGCCGATTTCATCGCCGAAGGCGTCGACCAAACACGCGGATGGTTCTTCACTTTGCATGCGATTGCTACGATGGTATTCGACAGCGTTTCGTATAAAGCTGTCGTTTCGAACGGATTGGTATTGGACAAGAATGGCAACAAAATGTCCAAACGTCTGGGTAATGCCGTCGATCCGTTCGCCACGATTGAGCAGTACGGTTCCGATCCTTTGCGCTGGTACATGATTACGAACGCCTCTCCGTGGGATAACATCAAGTTTGATATCGACGGTATCGAAGAAGTTCGCCGCAAGTTCTTCGGTACATTATATAATACATATTCGTTCTTCGCCTTGTATGCGAATGTGGACGGTTTCGATTATTCCGAACCGGATGTGGATTGGAAAGAACGTCCCGAAATCGACCGTTGGATTCTGTCGTTGCTGAATTCGTTGGTAAAGGATGTGGATGGATTCCTGGATACATACGAACCGACCCGTGCCGGACGTGCGATCTCTGATTTCGTAAACGATAACCTGAGTAACTGGTATGTGCGCCTGAACCGCCGCCGTTTCTGGGGTGGAGGTATGACGACCGACAAGTTGTCCGCTTACCAGACTTTGTACACTTGTCTGGAAACGGTCGCCAAGTTGATGGCTCCGATCGCGCCGTTCTATGCAGACCGGTTGTTCTGTGACCTGATCGCCGCTACCGGACGCGAAAAGGTTGAATCTGTCCACCTGTCCGAATTCCCGGTTTGCAATGAGGCAATGATCGACAAGGACCTGGAAGAACGTATGCAGATGGCTCAGGATGTGTCTTCTATGGTGCTGGCTTTGCGCCGTAAGGTGAACATCAAGGTGCGTCAGCCGCTTCAAACCATCATGGTCCCGGTTGTGGATGCCCACCAGCAGGAAAGCATCGAAGCCGTGAAAGCGCTGATCTTGAACGAGGTCAATGTGAAGGAACTGAAGTTTGTCGATAATGCCGCCGGTATTTTGGTGAAGAAGATCAAGCCGGACTTCAAGAAGCTGGGTCCGCGTTACGGCAAGATCATGAAGGCATTGGCCGCCGCTATCCAGGCGATGAGCCAGGACGAAATCAATGCGTTCGAGAAAGCCGGAACATTCACGCTGACCTTCGAAGGACAGGAGGCGATGATCGAACGTGCAGACGTCGAAATCATCTCCGAAGACATACCGGGCTGGTTGGTTGCGAACGAAGGCCGCTTGACGGTGGCGCTGGATATCACCGTGACGGAAAACCTCCGCAAGGAAGGGCTGGCGCGTGAGTTGGTAAACCGTATCCAGAACCTGCGTAAGAGCAGCGGTTACGACATTACTGACAAAATATCCGTCACTGTCCTTTCGAACGATGGGATGGACGAGGCGATCAAGGACTTCAATTCCTATATCGCAAACCAGGTGTTGGCTGTATCAGTGGAAATTACGGATGTGATCAGCGACGCGACCGAGATGGATTTCGAAGACTTCAAGCTTTCGGTCCGGATCGAAAAAGCATAAATATTCAATGAATAATGAATAATTAATAATGAACAATGGAAGAATTGCTTATATTTGTGGGCAAGAGAAAAGGAAATCTTTCTCATTGTTGAATTATTCATTATTCATTCTTGATTGTTAATTATTAATTTAAATGAACCATGGCAGAAAAGACAAGATATTCGGATGCCGAACTCGAGGAGTTCCGCGCCATAATATTGGAAAAGCTGGAAAAGGCGAAAAAAGATTATGACCTGTTGAGATCCGGTGTCACCAATTCTGACGGCAATGATGTCGCCGATACATCTCCTACGTTTAAAGTATTGGAGGAAGGTGCTGCGACTTTATCGAAGGAAGAGGCCGGTCGTTTGGCACAACGCCAGATGAAGTTTATCCAGAACTTGCAGGCGGCATTGATCCGGATTGAGAATAAGACATACGGTATTTGCCGCGAGACCGGTAAATTGATCCCGAAAGAAAGATTACGTGCAGTACCTCACGCTACGTTGAGTATCGAAGCTAAACAGGGAGGTGCCAAGTAAATGAGATATTCCAAAGGTTGGGGAGCAGCGTTGATTGTGATGCTGCTCCTTATTCTTGACCAGGCTCTTAAAATATGGATTAAAACTCACATGCAGCTGCATGAGAGTATCGAAATTACTCCGTGGTTTTATTTGTACTTCACCGAGAATCCGGGAATGGCTTTCGGGATAGAAGTGATCGGTAAGTTGTTTTTATCGGTATTCCGTATTATAGCTGTCGGCTTTATCGGTTATTACCTGTATAAGCTGGTGAAACAGAATTATGCCTTTGGCTTTATCGCCTGTATCTCGTTGATCTTTGCAGGGGCTATTGGGAACATCATCGACTCTATATTCTATGGGGTGGTGTTCGATCATAGTTTTGGACAGGTAGCCTCATTTATGCCGGAGGGTGGAGGCTATGCCAGTTGGTTGCACGGGAAAGTGGTCGATATGTTCTATTTTCCTTTGATACAGACGGTGTTGCCCGAATGGATTCCGGTGTGGGGAGGAGAGGAGTTCATCTTTTTCCGTCCGATCTTTAACTTGGCCGATTCGGCGATTTGCGTAGGCGTCTTTTTGTTGTTGCTGTTCTACCGTCATACATTGTCGACAAGTCTCTCAAAAGAAAAATAAAAGAATTGATGCGGAACAGGCTGCATAGATATAGATATAATGTCGTTTTGTTGCTGGCAACCTGGTTGGTTGCCTGTAGCAAAGTACCGGATGACATTCTTTCGGAAAAGAAAATGCAAGCTGTACAGGTGGATATGCAATTGGCAGAAGCTATGATTAACTTGGACAGCAAGGCGTTTTCCGATAATGCCCGTAAGGAGGCTCTATATCAGTCCATCTTCCGCAAATACGATATCACACAAGCCGAGTACGACAGTTCGCTCATTTGGTATGGACGGCATCTGGATATTTATATGAAGGTGTATGACCGTGTGCTGGCCGATTTGAATAAACGGCAGAAAGCGTTAGGCGACGTACAGGCTTTGGCTGCACCTGTTTCCAAACAGGATTCGGTGGATATCTGGCCTCGTCGCACCTCTTTAAGGTTGGAGCCCGATGCTCTGTTTAACGGTGTGACGTTCGACATCAAACCGGAAACGAACTATTCGTCCGGCAGCACGTTTGTGTTGGGGATGAATGTCTGGGGTATCAATAAAGGGATGGTCTATAAACCGGAAATACGCATAAGTGCTGATCAGGGCGATACGATCGTGACTGTCAATGACAAGGTGCTTCGTGATGGTTATCATGAAACCGTTTTGAAGACAGTTCCGACTAAACAGGTCAAACGTGTGTACGGTTATATCTTTATGAACAATGCCGATTCTTCCTACTACAAAGTTTATTTGGACAGCTTGAACCTTATGAAATATAATTACGGTCGTCTGACCGATATGGCAAAAGATTCGTCTGCCGTAAAAATATCCACAGCGGAATAAAAAGTGTTATGCGCCGGATCGCTTCCCATTATATCTATTGGAGACAGTTCTACCGGCTGCACTATGTCGAGTTGAATGATAACGGCGTATTGGCCGGAATTTTCCCTTTGGAAGGGGAAATTGCGGGTACGGAGTTCTATGACGGCATCTTGATCCTTGTACCTATTCCCGCGCTTGACGCAGGGGTGCAGGAGAACAAGCGGTGTCATCAGGATTCTTATTCTGACACATCTTTTGTAATTCCGAGTCAAGCGCGGGAACAGGGCACTTTTGACATGCTGCCGGGAGAACAGTTGGCAGATGCCTTGGAACGTCAAGGTTTTACAGGTATTGCTGAAGCGGGTTCGCCTGTTTGTGTACTGTTATTGGGCGGCATTCCCCTGGCAACGGCGAAATTCGGCGCAGATGACAGCCGTAGCGATGGCTACATTCAAAGACTCTGATGTTTCTCTTTCGGGTGGAAAGCTTGGAATATAAAGTTTTTGATTAATCAACTTTTCTATTTGCGGACGTATTCCGTTCCCTTCGTTCCCCATCACGATGATTCCGTTTGCCGACAATTCCTTTGTGTACATGTTTTCTCCGTCGAGGAATGTACCGAACAACGGAATTTGTCTTGCCGCCTGGGCTTTCAGGTAGTCTTCCAGTTCCGTGTAATGGACTTTTACATGTGCCAGTGCGCCCATTGTGGCCTGCACAGTCTTCGGACTGAAGACATCTGCGGTGTCGGGGCTGCAAACGATATGTTCGATGCCGAACCAGTCGGCAAGGCGTATGATGGTTCCGAGATTTCCAGGGTCCTGTATGCCGTCTAAAGCTAAAACGAGCGAGGTAGAAGGATCGGCTTCGTCGAGCGACCAGTCCGGGCGCTTGAACACGGCAAGTACATCCTGCGGGTTTTTCAAGAAACTGGCTTTACGGATGTCATCCCCTTCCGCTTCCAATAGTTCTTTCGCCGGAATGTTTCCCTGCATCGCCATCCAGGATGGTTTGGCGAGAATCAGTTCGCATTCGAAAGCAAACATCATGTCGGCAACCAGTTTGTTTCCTTCGGCAACGAATGCATTCAGTTCGTTCCGATATTTCTTCATTTCCAATGAATGGATGTACTTTACTTTCCCCTTGCTTAGCATCTTTACTCTTTTTATGCGGCAAAGGTAATTGGTTTTTACGATTTATGATTTATGATTTGTGATTTATGTGTCGTTGATAAATCATAAATCATAAATCATAAACCACATTTTATTTTTACATTTGCGTGCGTAAAAACTTGAATGATGAAGGGAATCCAAACACTATATTTCATTTGTTTCCTATTGTTGTTAATCTCCTGTAGCTCGACAAAATATGTAGGCGAAGGAGAATACCTGTTGGACAAAGTGGAGATTGTGTCGGATGGCAAGACTTATAAAAACAGCGATTTGAAGCCTTATTTGCGCCAGCAACCCAACTTTAAAGCATTCGGGCTGATGAAATGGCAGTTGTTTGTGTACGATTGGTCGGGCCGGAACGAGAAGAAATGGATCAATAAACAGCTTCGCCGGATGGGAGAGGCTCCCGTCATTCTGGATACGACGCTGGTAACGCAGTCGGTTGACGAGTTGAAACGTTTCTTTATCAATAAAGGATATATGAATGCCGAAGTCTCGGCTTCTATTGATACTTCACGAGTCAAAAAGGCTGTCGTGACCTATAGGATCGTCCCTAACACTCCTTACCGGATTCATAATTATTCGATGGATTTGAGCGATCCTAAGATCGATAGCATTGCTAAGCTCAAACCGCCTCACCGTTCCGTGCTGGCTTCGGCTTTTCGTACTTATTCCGACGATTATACTTCTCTGATAAAAGACAGTGCCTTGTTTGACCGCGATGTGCTGGACAAGGAGAGGCAACGCATTACGACTTTGCTTCGTCGGCGTGGTTATTATGCTTTCAACCGGGATTACCTGTCTTATATTGCCGATAGCTCTTTGAATCGGAATATCGTAGATTTGGATATGCTTCTGAAACCGTACCGTTTGCAGAAGCCTGACGGGACGGTGGTCGACACGTTACATCGTCAGTATTACATTAAAGACGTTTCGATTGTGACCGATTATGACCCGTTGACGTTAGAGGAAAACAACGCTATGCCTTACGATACGGTTCGAACTGACGGTATTGATATCCTATACGGCAAGAACGGCAGAAGTATCCGTCCGGGAGTCTTGCGCAAGAGCAATTATATCATGCCGGGACGCTTGTATAACGAGCGGACGGTGGAGCAGACCTATTCTTCGTTTGCCACGCTGCGTGCTTTGCGTAATGTAAATATCCGTTTTTCGGAGGTCGAAGAGAACGACACGATGAAGCTTAATTGTACGATCTTGACTTCTCCCGCAAAACTGCAAGGTTTTGGGGTCGATCTGGAAGGGACGAATTCGGCAGGGGATTTTGGATTTGCTTCCAGTTTGAGTTATCAGCACCGAAACTTGTTCAAGGGCTCGGAGGTTTTTTCTGCTAAAGTACGCGGTGCATACGAGGCGTTGACCGGCAGCCAGTCGGAAGGAAACAACTTTTGGGAATTCGGTGCGGAAGCATCTGTTTTGTTTCCCCGTTTCCTGTTCCCCTTCTTGCATGAAAATTTCCGTCGTAAGATTCGTGCAACGACCGAACTGAAGGTGAACTACAGCATACAAACACGTCCGGAATTCAAAAGAGCCATCGTCTCTGCAGGATGGAATTATATCTGGCAGGAGCGGAGCAATATGCAGGCGCGCCATGTGTTCAAGTTGTTGGACATTGACTATGTGCACTTGCCGAAGATAAGTCAGTCGTTTAAAGATTCGTTGCCTGAATCTACTTTGCTTTACAATTTTACCGACCAGTTTATTGTCGGTTCCGGTTATACCTATTCTTTTAATAATTATGATCCTCAGAATCGTTTGAGGAATACGCATTCCGTTCGCTTCTCCTTCGAGATGGCAGGCAACTTGCTGTATGGGCTTTCCCGTCTGACTGGTGCGGATAAGGATGACGAAGGGCGCTATAAATTGTTTGGGATTAATTATGCCCAGTTTGTGAAAGGGGATATAGATTTCAGTAAAAGTATCGTGTTGGACAATCGTAACAAGTTGGCTTTCCACATTGGTATCGGAGTCGGTTATCCGTATGGTAACTCGAAGATGCTACCGTTCGAACGCAGCTATTTCTCTGGAGGTGCAAATAGTGTCCGCGGTTGGTCCGTACGTTCGCTCGGTCCCGGTAGCATGCCGCTCGATTCGGTCAAGTCCTTTGCCCAGCAGATCGGTGATATCCGTCTGGATCTGAATTTGGAATACCGAACGAAACTATTTTGGAAATTCGAGATGGCGGCCTTTATTGATGCCGGTAATATTTGGACTTTCCATAAGGATGAGAGCCGTCCGAACGGTAACTTCGATTTTTCCCGTTTCTACAAAGAGATTGCCGTCTCTTATGGATTAGGTCTCCGCCTCGATTTCGATTTCTTCCTGATCCGTTTCGATACCGGTATGAAAGCCTATAACCCGCAGGAAAGTGGCAGAAGGAAATGGGCTATCCTGCATCCGAACTTTGGCAGTAACGTCGCGTGGCATTTTGCGGTGGGATATCCGTTCTGATTTTATTTCCTTCTTTATGTAGTTCGACTACATATGAATTTAGGAGGAAAAATAACAAAAATATTTGCTTGTTAAAATAATATTACTACCTTTGCACCGCAAATAAGGATGGTTCCGTAGCTCAGCTGGATAGAGCAACGCCCTTCTAAGGCGTGGGTCGAGCGTTCGAATCGCTCCGGAATCACATGATTTGAAAAAAATACCTGGTAGATTAAACATTTACCGGGTATTTTTTTGTATACTCAGTTGTGTTTTGTATGGATTACTTTTTACCGGACATATGTCTCGCACAGGCAATGGCAGTGAAAACTGTTTCGTAGAGATTTAAGTTATTGAACAATCGGTCAGGTCGATACCTAGTCAAATAAGGTGATAGAAAATAGCCGTTTGCGGGTTGAAACGGAACGATTATCCCTGTTAAGATGTTTTTCTTGATCAAATCTGCTATAATTATATATCTATTGCTTATATTTACAACCTTTTTGATAGATAAGCTTGTCGATAAATATATTGACTTGTAACGTCTGAACAATATCTATTTATTTATTCCAAATACAAAAATGTATTTTTTGCACTGAAGAAGAAATGAGAAAATGGCGTATTGAAGACTCAGAAGAACTCTACAACATCACAGGTTGGGGGACTTCGTACTTTGGTATCAATGACAAAGGTCATGTAGTGGTAACTCCTCGTAAAGACGGCGCCGGTGTAGATCTGAGAGAGCTGGTCGACGAACTGCAATTACGGGATGTGGAGGCTCCTGTACTGATCCGTTTCCCAGATATTCTGGATAACCGTATTGAAAAGATCGCGAACTGTTTCAAGCAGGCTTCTGATGAATATGGTTATAAGGCGCAGAATTTCATTATCTATCCGATTAAAGTAAATCAGATGCGTCCGGTAGTGGAAGAGATTATCGGTCATGGCAAGAAGTTCAACTTAGGGTTGGAAGCCGGTTCAAAGCCGGAACTCCATGCGGTGATTGCGGTCAATACAGATTCGGATTCTTTGATTATCTGCAACGGTTACAAGGATGAGAGTTATATCGAACTAGCTTTGCTGGCACAGAAAATGGGTAAACGCATTTTTCTGGTTGTCGAAAAGATCAACGAACTGACTTTGATCGCCAAGATGGCCAAGCAGTTGAATGTCCGTCCGAATATCGGCATCCGTATTAAACTGGCATCTTCCGGCAGTGGTAAATGGGAAGAGAGCGGTGGCGATGCCAGCAAGTTCGGCTTGACGTCCAGCGAATTGCTGGAAGCACTTGATTTTCTGGAAAAGAAAGATTTGACAGATTGTCTGAAGCTGATTCATTTCCACATCGGCAGTCAGGTGACCAAGATACGCCGTATTAAAACGGCTTTGCGCGAAGCATCACAATTTTATGTACAACTGCATGCGATGGGCTTCAATATCGAGTTTGTGGATATTGGTGGCGGACTGGGAGTCGATTATGATGGTACTCGTTCTTCCAATAGCGAGAGCAGTGTCAATTATTCCATCCAGGAATATGTAAACGACTCTATTTCTACAATGGTCGATGCCAGTGACAAGAACGGTATCCCGCATCCGAACATCATAACGGAAAGCGGGCGTTCGTTGACTGCCCATCATTCCGTTTTGATATTTGAAGTGCTGGAAACAGCTACGCTTCCCGAAATGGATGAAGACTTCGAGGTGAGCGAATCTGATCACGAGCTTGTGCATGAACTGTATGAGATTTGGGATAAGCTGAACCAGAGCCGTATGCTGGAAGCCTGGCACGATGCGCAGCAGATACGTGAGGAAGCGTTGGATTTGTTCAGTCATGGTATTGTCGATTTGAAGACCCGTGCCCAAATCGAACGCTTGTATTGGTCTGTGACGCGCGAAATCAGCCAAATTGCTTCCGGGTTGAAACATGCACCGGATGAGTTTAGAAAGCTGGACAAACTATTGGCTGATAAGTATTTCTGTAATTTCTCGCTTTTCCAGTCCTTGCCTGACTCTTGGGCGATTGATCAGATTTTCCCGATCATGCCTATCCAGCGGTTGGATGAACGTCCGGACCGGACGGCGACTTTGCAGGACATAACCTGCGACTCGGATGGCAAGATTGCCAACTTTATTTCGACACGCAATGTTTCCCATGATCTACCGGTACATTCGCTGAAAGGAAAAGATGCTTATTATATCGGTGTCTTTCTGGTTGGGGCCTATCAGGAAATTCTGGGAGATATGCACAATCTTTTCGGTGATACGAATGCAGTGCATGTAACGGTAGATGAAAAAGGTTACAACATCGAGCAAGTCATCGACGGGGAAACGGTTGCCGAAGTGCTTGATTATGTCCAGTATAATCCTAAAAAGTTGGTGAGGACACTGGAAACTTGGGTGACTAAGTCTGTAAAGGAAGGTAAGATTTCGGTTGAAGAAGGTAAAGAGTTCCTTTCCAACTATCGTTCCGGCTTGTATGGATATACTTATTTAGAGTAATCCCAGTCGCTGAATTCAAAACTTAGTTGTTCCCAGCGGGCTTTCTCTTCGTTCTTCTCGTAAGGATTGGAGACCGAAAGCCCGATCAGGCGAATCGGGTGAGTCGTATATTCGATGTCTTTCAACAGTCCTTTGGCTAAAGGTAGTATTTCGGCTAAAGTCGTCAGTTCGTGGCTTTGGGTGATGCTTCTTGTCTTTTGGTTGAAATCATGGAATTTAATTTTTAAAGTAAGGGTATTTCCTTTGAAACCGGTTCGTTGCAGCCGTTCGATCAGTTCGGTCGCAACATGATATAATTCGATGATAACGGACGATTGCTGCGAAATGTCTTTTTCAAGCGTATGTTCACAGCCTACGGATTTGCGGATTCGGACGGCTTCGACAGGGCGTAAGTCTATCCCTCTTGAAAATTCATAATATAAAATTCCTGCTTTTCCGAATTGTCGGGTGAGCATTTCTTGTGAACAAGCTCTCAACTGTTCTCCGTTATGGATGCCTAATGAGTGCATCCGTTGGGCGGTGACCGGACCGATCCCCCAGAAGGATTCGATCGGCAGACGTTTGATGAATTCTTCCGCCTGGGACGGATGGATGGTGCACAGTCCGTCCGGCTTGCGGTAGTCAGAGGCGATTTTAGCCAAAAACTTATTATACGATACCCCAGCCGAGGCAATCAGATGCAGCTCCTCCCGGATTTTTTGCTTGATTGCTTTGGCTATGTCGACGGCAAGCGGGATATTTTGTTTATTCTCGGTAACATCCAGAAACGCCTCGTCCAGTGAAAGTGGCTCGACAATGTCCGTATATTCGTGGAAGATTTCGTGTATCTGGCGGGACACCGCTTTATAGACATCCATCCGTCCGGAAACAAATGTGAGCTGAGGGCATAGGCGTTTAGCCCTTTGTGACGACATGGCGGAGCGTACGCCGAACTTCCGGGCTTCGTAGCTTGCTGCCGCTACGACACCCCGTTCCTCCGCGTGGCCGACTGCAAGCGGAATTCCGCGAAGTTCCGGATTATCCCGCTGTTCCACAGAAGCGTAGAATGCGTCCATGTCGATATGTATGATCTTCCGTTCCATTAAAATCCGTTCATCGGAACCAATACTGTCGGTATGAGTAACAGGAATCCGACTATTACCAGAAGCAATATGAATTTCCATGCCCAGCGAAACCATTTATCGTAGGGGATACGGCTGACACCCAGAACGGCGATCAACACTCCCGATGTCGGGGTGATCATATTGGTGAATCCGTCTCCGAACTGGAAGGCCATCACAGTCGCTTGCTTTGACAATCCGATCAAGTCGGAGAAAGGAGCCATGATCGGCATGGTCAGGGCTGCTTTGGCACTTCCGGAAGGAATGATCAGGTTGATCAAGGTCTGGATCACGTACATCATGCCGACGGTCGCCACTTGTCCGAGCCCTTCCATCCCTTTCGCCAGGTTGTAGAGAATGGTGTCGATGACAAGCCCTTCTTTCAGTATCACGATAATACCGCCTGCAAGGCCGACTACCAAAGCTGCGCTCATAATGTCCTTGCATCCGTCCAGAAACAGTTTGACCAGTTCGTTGGGAGTCCGGTTGTTGGCGATGCCGGCTGCCAGTCCGAGGGCGAAGAACAGGGTGGCTATCTCCATGATATACCAGCCATATCCCATCACTCCCGTTATCAGATAAAAAATCGTGAAGAAGAGGAGGTTCAGGATATAAAGATGGACTGTCTTGCGTAGGGCGAACAGGGAAGTCAAGATAAAAGCAGCTGTTAGAATGGGGAGGAGAGGCAGTCCTTTGATAACGCTGTTCCCGATTTGTAAAGTTGTTGCAGGATAATAAGCTGCGAAAATGATTTGTATGACTGCCAATGTGCCAAAACTGATCCAGGCGGTACGTGGTGTATGATAGCTTACATCCAGCGAGTTGTTATTGTGTAGGTCCCGCCAATACTGATCTTCTTCGTAGACTAACGAAGCTTTCGGGTTTTTCTTTACTTTAGCAGCATAACGCAGTATCCAGGAGAAACCGATCATATTGATGACAATCCAGCAAAATATCCGGTATTCGATTCCGGAAAAGAGCGGAATACCGGCCAGCCCTTGCGCAATGCCGATTGTAAATGGGTTCAGTATCGCACCGGCAAATCCTAATCCGGCGGCGACAAAGACCATGCAAACGCCTGTAATGGAGTCATACCCCATCGAGATCGCCATCGGGACAAGCACCAGGCAAAATGCGATGGTCTCTTCACTCATCCCGAAGACGGCCCCGAATATGCTGAATAGTAGCATGATGGATGTCAGTAAGAAATTCTCCACTCCGATCTTGCGCAGGAAACGGTTGTTCTCCATTTTACGGGCGCGGCCGAGGAAACTGACGGTTCCGATATCGAAAGCCTTACTGTCGTTGACGATCCAGAACGCCCCTCCGATAATCAGGATGAAGACGATGATATCTGCCTTGTCGACAAATCCTTTGTAAAAAGCCGAGAACACCTGCCAGGTTTGCGGAACATGTTCTACCGCTTCGTAGACAACCGTTTTTTCTCCGGCGGCATTGATACTCTCTTTGTATTGTCCGCCCGGAATGATCCAGGTGAGGGCGGCACAGAAAAGAATGATATAAAATATGATGGCGTATGTATGTGGAATCTGTCTCTTTTTCATAATCCGTTTTCGTTTTCTTCATCCGTTAATGGACCTATTTCGGGAAGGATGGCACGTGCCTCCCTGTCGCTGAGGGTGTCTACATCTTTCAGTTTGCGCTGGATCACGCGTGTGCGTGTCCCTAATACCTCTTCGATCTGTCCGCTGGCCGTCTGCAAGTTCTTCTGTGCTTTTTCCAGCATGCCACCTACCTTCTCGAATTCTTTCTTTACCGCCCCCAAGATGGTCCATACCTCGCCGGAGTGTTTCTGGATAGCGAGCGTGCGGAATCCCATTTGCAGGCTGTTCAGGATGGCGGCAAGCGTTGTCGGACCGGTGACGACCACTTTATAGTTGCGCTGTAGTTCTTCCAGCAGGGAAGAACGGCGTACGACCTCCGCATAGATTCCTTCGAAAGGCAGGAACATGATGCCGAAGTCGGTGGTGGCGGGGGGAGCCAGATACTTGTCGGAAATATCCTTTGCCATCTTTTTAATAGTTGTTTCCAATAGCTTTCCGGCTGCTTCTATAGCCTGTGTGTCGGCATGATCATATGCATCGAGCAGCTGTTCGTAGACGTCTTTGGGAAATTTTGCATCTATCGGCAGATAGACGAATTCGCGGACATCGTCACGCCCCGGAAGTTTGACGGCAAACTCCACGACGGCATCCGATCCTTTGCGGGTGTGCACATTCGCCTCGTATTGCTCCGGCGCCAGGATTTGTTCGAGAAGCATGCTTAATTGGATTTCCCCGATGTTGCCGCGTGTCTTCACATTGCTGAGGACACGTTTTAAACCACCTACGTCTTGTGCCAGCGTTTGCATTTCTCCAAGTCCTTTCTGTACGCTTTCCAGTTGTTCCGTCACAAGCCGGAATGATTGGCCGATCCGGTCATTCAGTGTCTTTTGCAATTTCTCGTCTACGGTCAGGCGGATTTCTTCCAACCGCTTTTCCGTATTGGCAACCAACAGGCGTTGTTGTTCGTCCAAGTTAGCGAACTTTTCGCGTTGCAAGGCATTGAAGGAAGTGATCCCCCGGTCGAAAGCATTCCGGAATTCGTTCATGGAGCGCGTCAGTTCTTCCCGGTTATCCCTGGCGACGATGCGGCCTTCTTCCCGGTTCAGACGAAAATCTTCCCGAAAGTTTTTTTCAATACGTTCAAATGAACGTTGCATTTCGGCGAGCAGCCGTTTCAATTCGCCTGCGATGTCCGAATGGTCTTTCCGGGGGCGGAAAAAGACCTGTAAAGCAATGATTACAACAAGTAAGCAAATAATCAACCCATCCATTTCTTTCTATTTTGGGTCAAAGATAGAAAAAGAGTTATCGAGAGCAGTAATTAAAAAGAGTTAAAAGGAAAAACATTATTCAGATTCCTTTGTTTAAGTTATACAAAGCAGCTTATATTTGTAAGCCGCTTTTGATAAAGAACATAAAATACAACAAAAGATGGCAAAGATAACATTTAAAGGTAATGAAGTCAATACGAACGGTTCATTGCCCGCAGTTGGAGCAGAGGCTCCTGATTTTAAGGGTGTAAAGAGCGATTTATCCGAATTGCATCTGAAAGATTTAAAAGGAAAGAAAGTCGTGATTAACGTGTTCCCAAGTTTGGACACTGCCGTGTGTGCCGCATCGGTAAGACGTTTTAATAAAGAAGCCGCTTCTCTTCCTAATACTGTGGTGCTTGCCGTATCAAAAGACTTGCCTTTTGCGCAAGGACGTTTCTGTACCACGGAAGGTATCGATAAAGTGATCCCACTTTCTGCATTCCGTTGTTCTTGTTTTGAAAACGGGTACGGGATGTTGATGGTCGATGGTCCGCTGAAGGGTTTGTTAGCCCGTGGCGTGATAGTTGTCGACGAAGCCGGTAAAGTTGTTTATGAGGAACTGGTTTCCGAAATAACGAACGAACCGAATTACGAAGCCGCAATCGCTTCGTTAAAAAACTAATAAAGTAGATTATTGTTTTTCATTGGTTAAAGTTAAGGGTTAGTGTAGAAGGCCGCCGGATGTGAATCCCGTGGCCTTCGTTTTTTATAATCCTGACCAGCTCATCGTTAATTTGGCAATTGTCTTATGGCTTAGTTTTGAAACAAAATCGGCGGAGGTATTGGTTTGGGTTACTATCATGGCTATGCATTCCCAATCTTTATCCGCTTACGACGCCTTTCAATCGAAGATTTGAGGAAAATAGAATATATGTACCAGTATCAAAGATATTAAAGTGGTTCACAGATTAACTTGTAACCGATTCCTCTTACGTTCAAGATCTTGATGCGAGAGTCTTTGTCCAATTTGTGGCGCAGCTTGGTGATGAAAACATGCAGGCTGCGTGCATTATAAAAGCTGTCGTCTCCCCATAGGCTCAGCAGAATGTCCTTGCTGTAGATCGGCTGGTTCTCGTTTTCGCATAGGCGTTTCAATATTTCGGATTCTTTGTAGGAGAGTTTGTCGCTTTCTCCGGCTATCAGCAAGGTCTGGACTTTCGGGTAGAAAGTGTAAAGCCCGATCTCGTAGAATTCGGTTCTTCCCTCCTCCTGTTTATATTTGATCAGGAGGGCTTTAGCGCGAACGACCAATTCACGCAGACTGAACGGTTTGCGAACATAGTCGTTGGCTCCTAATTCGAAGCCGAAGACGATGTCATCTGTTGAAGAACGGGCACTCAGGAAGAGTACAGGCACTTCTTTATTCTCCTTCCGTATCCGCCGGATCATTTCGAACCCGTCTATTTCCGGCATCATGACATCCGCGATAATCAGGTCGGGAGCATACTTGTAGAAACGATCGATCCCCTGCAGGCCGTTTCCTGCCGTTATGACTTGGAAGTCTTCTTCTTCCAGTGCATCTTTGATGATCATGGACAGGCTCGCTTCGTCTTCAACCAATAATATCGATTTCTTGTCTTTCATGTGTTTGCGGTAATGTGATTATGAAGCAACTTCCCTTTCCGGGCTGGCTTTCTACCCGGATCGTACCGTTGTGCATGTGTATCATTGTCTTGACATAAAACAGCCCGATGCCGTACCCTCTTACGGGAGGTCGCTTGCTGTTGGAAACCCGGTAGAATTTATCGAAGATATGTGCCAGGTGTTCTTCTTCTATTCCGATGCCGTTGTCGGTAATGCGGATGATGACCGAACCGTTGCGCTCTTCTGCCGTTATCTGGATGTGCGGACTATCACCGGAATATTTGATGGCATTGTCCAGAATGTTGCTCAAGATGTTGTAAAGATGTGTTCTGTCGGCTTCCAGTATAATCCTGTCCGGCATGGATTCCAGCCCGACATGAAAGGGTTTGGAGGATTTGATGCTCTGTTGTTCGACGATTTTATCGAGCAACCCGTTCAGGTCTACTCTTTCGTATTTAAGTTTGAAATCCTTTTTACGTTCCAGGCCGAGTGAAAGAATTTGCTCGACCATATTGCCGAGACGTAGCACTTCCTCGTGACAGATATGCAAGTATTTGTTTGTCTTTTCTTTGTTTCCGGTTATGTTGTAATGGATCATGGCTTCGATTGCTGCATAGGTGATTGCTATCGGGGTTTTCAATTCATGCGTGACATTGTGCGTAAAGTCATCTTTCAGTTGTTCCACTGTCTTTTGGTGGATCAGGAACCAGAACATATAAGCGAAAGAGAGGATCAGGATCAACAGGATCAGGAATGAAGAGAATAGGATGCCCGACATCATCCGGATCGTATCCCACCGGGTTGGTTCGGTATAAACCAGATAAGCCCTTTTATGATAGGTCGTGTATTCCCATTTGTGTAGGTCGTATTCTGTCTTGTCCAGGTCTGCCGGAACGGATGAGGCGATGATCGAACTGTCTTCCAGATTCCACATTTCGGTATGATGGCGAATATCCAGCCCCCTCTTTTGCAGGTGGGAGGACAGGATGCTGTCGAACTTTGCAAGGTCGACCGGTTTGACCGAATCGATCACTTCATGTAGAGCTTGCTGCATCTGTAAGCCTAACTCTCCTAACGACCTGAAATCGTTACCGACCTCCACTGCCGTGCTTTTTAGCATTTTACCCGCTTCGTTACGGAGTGTCTGGCTCCGGTATCGGGGATGATAGATATTCGTATCTAAAGGCTGCACGCTCAGTTCGGGAATAACCGAATCCTTGTCAGGAAACCGGGTACTGAGAGCCGCACCGCCTTTCGTATCGGCAATGGCGGATGTCTCTCTTTGCCTGTGCGTGACCCTGCTGAGGAAATCGGCCCGATTGAACAGTTCGATATGATCTGCATTTTTGATCGCCATCCGGATCTCTTCCTGGTTCTGCTTTTGCCGTGAGTGGTAGAGGCCGGTTATCCAGAATAGCTGATAGATGAAGAGGCCGGACAACGACAGGATGACCAGAACGATTACATATTTGAACGAAGATTTCATGTAAACAAATGTAGGGAAAGTTTATCTGATCCGGTTTATTTGGTAAGACTAAATAACATTCGTGCGGGGGGATGTTATATAGTCTTACCAAAAAGAGGCAAAGTTTGGAACTCTCGTTTCCGAATATAACCTTTACAAGAAAAAATAATACGATGAAGCATTTCTATCATTATTTGTTGACCGTTTTTCTGGCAGGGCAAGTACCTGGATGGGGGCAGAACGCAACGGAAAAGAAACACATCTTCGTGAACGACAGTATAACCGTAGATCTTCCGGAGGTGTTTGTAAAAGCGGAACGGCCGCTGGTGAAAGTGTCGGAAGGCAAGTTGCAGTACGACATTCCGAACCTGGTAAAAGATAAACCGGTCGATAACGCTTTTGATGTGATAGGCGAATTGCCCGGTATACAAAAAGATGGGGATAAGGTGTCGATTATCGGAACCCCTTCGACCTCGATCCTGATCAACGGACGCAAAAGTTCGATGACAGCGGAACAATTGGCTGGCTTATTGAAATCCACATCTTCATCCAAAGTAAAACAAATAGATGTGATGTATAGCACGCCTCCCCGGTTTGGCGTGAAAGGTGCATCCATCAATGTCGTAATAGAAAATGACAAATCTTTGAAAGACGTGCTGAAGGGGGAAATCTCTTTGACGGGTAAGCAAGGTTATTTCTTTTCTCCATCCGGTCAGGCGAACCTTTCGTATATCGGGAAGAATTACTCGGCTGATATCTCTTATTCGGCCGCTTATGATCATGGACGCCAGGAAGAGGAAATGATTGCCCGACCGACTGTAAACGATCGCCCGTACGATATTAGGCAGGATGACTGGTATAATAATGTAAGCCTTTCTCACAATATACGGGGAGCTTTCGATTTCGATTTGAAAAGTAAAGACCGCTTGTCACTTTCCTATACCGGCCGTTTTTACGACCCGGATAAAGTATCGAGAAGAGGCGCGTTGACCGAGTTTGTCGATATCCGGCGGGTAGAGACGGAGCTGGAATTGTCCGGCGCTTCGAATCTGCATAATGCCCGGATGGATTATATCGGTCATAAAGGGTTCAGAGCCGGGATGGATTATACTTTTTATAAGAATGACGACAAGCAACATTTGGTTAATGACTTTGAAAAAGAGGAAGAGCAGACAATCTCAACTCTGTCTTCCCAGCAGGTACAACGTGTTGATCTTTATATGAACGACAGTCGTAAATTGAAAAAAGAATGGATGTTGGATTACGGAGTAGATGCTTCTTTTTCCGATACCCGTAACGAGTCCGGTCAGTCGATCAATGGTGGGAATGCTCCTGAAGGAACTTTCCGCCTTAAACAAAAAGATTATTCAATGGGTGCTTTTGCCAGTTTTACGAAACAATTCGGGAAAAAGGTTTCATTGAATGCATCCCTTTCCTTGCAGTATTATAAAGCATCCGTCGATTCGGCAGGAAAGAAAAAGACATTATGGAACAGGGCCGGCCTTTTCCCTCAATTGAATTTTACTTACAAGGTGGCTCCGTCCGGTATGCTGATGTTTTCCTTTTCGAGTGATAAAACCTATCCGTCCTATTGGATGACTACTCCTACTACCTATTATATGAATGTCTACAGTTCTATAATCGGGAACCCGGACCTGAAGCCGCAGCTCTCTTATTCGATGCAACTGAATTATGTCCTGAAGAGCAAGTATGTATTCGGCTTATTTACAAATATACAGCCCGATAAAATACAACAGATGACGTACCAGCGCCACGATGAGTTGAGGTCCGTATTCCAGACAGTGAATATGGATATCTACAATATGTACGGAGCGGTCGCCGTCATCCCTTTCAGGCCTTTTGATTTTATGAGTTCCAGGCTGACGCTGATGGGCTGTGCCATTCATAACAAAGGGACGCTTTATGATGTCTTTTTCGACCGTAAAAAACTGTTTGGCCGGGCCGAATTGAACAATACCTTCTACCTGACCGAAGACCGGAACTTGTTGTTGGAGTTGCGGGGCTATTGTATATCTCCGGTCATACAGGGATTGTATGATGTCGATCTGATATACAACGTGTCGGCCGGTCTGACCTGGACATTCGCGAAAAAGAAGATGCGCCTGACGGTTCGGGGTAATGATTTGTTCGAGGGAGGCAATCCCGTTACCCGTGTGGATGAACAGGGGCAGAAAAGCCGCATGAAACTGTGGCAGGATAGCCGGAATGTGACACTGACATTACGGTATAGTTTCGGTGGCTACAAAGAGAAAAAGGCAAAAGAGGTAGACACTTCACGTTTGGGGACGGGGATTTGATATGCTTGCTGTCCAAATACCGGGATGAATCAACTGATGGCGGAAATGTTGGGAGGTATAGTAAATAAGTCTTGAAGAACAATTGTTTGTGTTATTATATTTTATACCTTTAGCGCTGACTTGCTAATGCTATCCTGTACCTCTTAGTTAGTTATCCTGTACACCCTGGTAAACCATCCTGTACATCTTGACCGATTATCCTGTACAGGCTGTTGTTACTGAGTGGTTACTAATAAGATATAGGATGGTAACCTTTGAGATAAATCGTGTTAATGTTAAATCTAATAGAAAGATAATAGTATGGCGGTAAGATACAAGCTGACAAAAATCAATGACAATATTACTGATAATAAGACGGTAAAGTATTCGGTAACGACGGTAAGCTATGACAATGTGAATTTGGATGCTTTAGCCGAGCAAATAGCCGGATCCAGTACATTTTCCTACGGCGAAGTGAAAGGACTTGTGGAAAATCTGACTATTCTGATTGCGGAAGCTCTGGAAGGCGGCAATACCGTGACGATCGACGGTTTGGGAACATTTTCCGTAACTGCCCGACCCAACCGTGAAGTGGAAGATCCGTTGAAAATCCGTGCCGAATCTATTAAGCTGAAAGGAATTGGCTTCAAACCCAGCCCGAAACTGAAGGAGAGGCTGAGAAGTATTGAGTTTACGAGGATGAAATAGGTTTTATACATAAAGTTTACGGGAAGTATTTGCCATTTGCAATCTTACCAGGTAATAATTTGTATAATAGTTTGTTATTCCATTGCAAATATCTTTTTGAGTTTGCAATGGAGTTTGTCATTAGTCATAAAACAAAAGTTGCACAAATGAGTCCGGATATGAAAATAACACAAGTGAAGAGTAATGGTAAGTCTTTGAAAAATATAGAGTTGCCAGATGTGATGACTGCGATAAGATCCGGCGAACAAGCCAGGGTGGTGAATGAACATCGGGGGATATTATCCTCTTCAATGCCTGGCGATCGGAACATTCATGCGACGGATATTCCTGTTTTGCTTTTTGCCGCCCGGTTCAGGAAAAAGGAAAGCAGGATAGAGTATCAGGTGTATAACGGGCTGGTGCTGATGGATGTCGGCAATCTGGCGGATAGGGAAGAGGCCGTGGAGGTGAAGCGACTCGCTTCCTTAGCCCCGCAGACAATGGCTGCCTTTGTCGGTTCGAGCGGGAAGAGCGTGAAAATACTGGTTCCTTTTGTGTTGCCCGACGGTTCCCTTCCGGAAAAGAGGGAGTTGGCCGAGTTGTTTCATGCGGTGGCCTACAGGCGTGCAGTGGCCTTTTATCAGGCTCATCTGCAACGTCATATAGAGATGGGGGAGGAGGCATCGTTGGAAAGAGGATGCCGCCATTCTTTTGATCCTGGTTTATATTATAATCCGTCGGCCACACCGTTGATTCAGGAGCAACCGATGCAGATGCCTGCCGAACCGACCTATCGGGAGGTGGTGGCCAAAGAGGAAGATCCGCTTTTGCGCATGATGCCCGGATATGACCGCAGTCGTATCGTTTCCCGTTTTTATAATGCCTGTATGTTGGACGCCCTCGAAAAGACGGGTGGCTTGGATGAAGGAAAAGAGGTCAGGCCTTTCCTGACAAGGTTGGCTGAAAATTGTTTTCGCTCCGGTATTCCGGAAGAGGATGTGGTTCGCTGGACAAAGATTAGCCGGAATCTCGAACTGTTTGAAGAGGAGATCCGGGAGACGGTTCACATGGTGTACCAACTGTCGAAGTGTTTCGGGAAGAAGCCGGTGATGCCTGCCGAGCAACTGCTTTCGATAAAGACGGACGAGTTTATGAAACGGCGGTATGAGTTCCGGCGGAATATGCTGGCAGGCGAAGTGGAGTTCCGGGCAAGAGGTTCGTACTATATCCATTTTGCCCCGGTTACCGAAACGGTTCTAAATAGCATCGGTCTGAATGCGCAGGCCGAAGGGCTGGCTCTTTGGGATCGCGATGTGAAGCGGTATGTTTATTCCGACAGGGTTCCGGTCTTTTATCCGTTGGAAGATTATCTGGAATATTTGCCGGAGTGGGACGGTAAGGATCATATACGTGCACTGGCCGATACGCTGCCGACCGCTAATGCCCAGTGGCGCAATCTGTTTTATATCTGGTTCCTGAGTATGACCGCCCACTGGTACAGGCGCGAGCATTTGCATGCAAACAGTTCGTTGCCTTTGCTGGTCGGTCCGCAGGGATGTGGCAAGTCCACCTGGTGTCGGAATTTGTTGCCGCCTTCGCTTCGTATGTATTATACGGATAGCATTGATTTCAGTAACAAACGGGATGCCGAACTGATGCTGACTCGTTTTGCCTTGATCAATATCGATGAATTCGATTCGGTCAGTTCCGCTTACCAGAGCTTTTTAAAGAATGTCTTGCAAAAGCCGGTTGTCAACGCTCGCCAGCCTTATAAGCGAAGTATTCAGGCATTGCACCGGTATGCCTCTTTTATCGCGACCTGCAACAATTACGATCTGTTGACCGATCCGACCGGAAGCCGGCGTTTTATCTGTATCGAGATATCCGGTACGATAGATAATTCAACGTCAATAAACTATGAACAGTTGTATGCCCAGGCAGTGGCTGCTTTAAAGAATGGCGAACGTTATTGGTTTACTTCCGAAGAGGAGTTCTCGACAACTCGTAACAATGAAGTATTCCAGCAACTGCCTGTCGAAGAACAGTTGTTTCTTCAGTACTTTCGTGCCGCCCGGCCGGGAGAGGAGAGTCTGGAATTATCCGCCATTGAAATTCTCCAGTATCTGCAAAGTGAAAGTGGCATTAAGTTGGGCAATAAACGGTTGACCTACTTCGGCCGCCTGCTCCAGAAGAATAAGATCCCTTCACGCCGCACGATGAAAGGAACTTGCTATTCGGTGGTGAAGGTGGGATAATGTAGGGTGGATAACAAATGTTATTGCAAATGAAAAAGAGTTTGCAATGAAGTAATAGATTGTTATATAGCTACTTATAGGTCGCTATTGCAAATGGCGAATGGATAGCAGAAAATTATTATATGAAATGATGAAAGAACAAGATTTTATAGCGCATGTCAGAGTAGAAGAGGATGCTTTCCGGATACAGACGGTGAAGGAACATTCAGTCGGTACGGCCACATTAAGCGAATCGTTTGCATCTGTTTTCGGGGCGGCGGCTTGGGGAAGGCAGAATGGCTGGTGGCATGATATGGGGAAATATACAAAGAATAGTTTTCAACCTTATATCCGTAACGCATCCGGCATGGCAGTGGAACAGAAAGTAGTGGATAAACCCGACCATTCCTCGGCTGGAGCGATTCTGGCGAGAGAAAAATTGCCGGGTTATTATCCTCCATTGGCTTATTGTATAGCCGGACATCATTCGGGATTGCTGGACTGGACTTCTTCCGGGGAGGCCAATTTGAATAGACGTCTGTCTAAAACAGATTGCTACCAGGAGATGCTGAAAGATGCACCGGAAGAGATGCAAGAGGTGGTTGCTTCGTTAGACCAGCCTTTGATTGATGATTTTGAGAAGGATATACATCAATGGATTCGCATGTTGTTCTCTTGCCTGGTTGATGCCGACTACTTGGATACGGAGCGGTTTATGCATCCGGAACAAGCAGCCAGGCGTGGGCAATATGATTCTATGGAAACGTTGAAGGATCGGTTTGATGTCTATATGGAATCGCTTACGGCAAATGCACCAGCATCTTTCATCAATGAGAAACGGGCGGCTATCCTGTCCCGTTGCCGGAAGATGGCCGAGAGCCTTCCCGGCTTTTTTAGCCTGACAGTTCCGACAGGTGGGGGAAAGACATTGGCGTCGATGGCTTGGGCACTCCTCCACGCCGTTCGTTACAAAAAAAAACGGATTATCATCGTTATTCCTTATACGAGTATTATTGTACAGACGGCTGCCGTGCTCCGGGATATTTTCGGAGCGGAGAATGTGGTGGAGCATCATAGTAATTTGCAACAGGATAGTAACGACGAACGGTCCCCTTCTTTGCTGGCAACGGAAAATTGGGATGCTCCGATCATTGTGACGACAAATGTGCAGTTCTTTGAATCGCTGTATGCTTGCCGCACTTCGCGATGCCGGAAATTGCATAATATCTGTAACTCTGTTGTTATTCTGGATGAGGCGCAGATGTTACCGGTTGAGTTTTTGCACCCCATACTGGATGTCTTGCAGAGCTTGCAAGCCTCTTTTAAAGCCAGTATTTTGTTTACTACGGCCACATTACCCGTTTTTTCCGGTCGGATCGGAACAGGACCGGGGGCTTTTGACGGACTGAAAACTCCCGTGACAGAAATTACTTCTGTGCATGATAATTTGTTTGAGGCTTTTAAACGGGTGGAGCTGCATTGGCCGGAACCAGGCACAACCACTAACTTCGATGAACTTGCCGACGAGCTGTCCGGGTATGATTGTGTGCTATGTATTGTAAATACCCGTAAGGACGCGCGCGAGCTTTACCGGCGGATGCCTGAAGGAACTTTACATTTGTCGCGTATGATGTGCTCCGCGCATATCATGGAAGTTATAAAATTGATCAAGCAGAAATTGAAGGACAATGAACCAGTCCGTGTGATAAGTACGCAGTTGGTTGAAGCCGGGGTAGATATTGATTTCCCTGTAGTATACCGTGCTTTTGCCGGTCTGGATTCAATCATACAGGCGGCAGGAAGATGTAACCGGGAAGGCAAATTGAATCATGTGGGTAAATTAGGTCAGGTTTTTGTCTTTAATTTGGAGAATACTCTTTTGCGTGGTTTGATGGGAAAGGGAGCGGCTGCTTTGCGGGAGATACTGTCTGTTTCCGATGGGAGCGACTTGTTTTCTCCGGAGTGTATGGCTCAATATTTCAGCTTATTCTATAGCAATTGTAACACCTTTGATAAGGCTAATATAAAAGGTCTGTTATATAAAGGTTTTGCAGAAATGCACTTTATGTTTGCAACTGCTGCAGAGAAGTTCCGGTTGATAGACGATAAAGACTCGGTATCCATCTTGGTCGGCTATGGTGATGGTGCAACCTTACTGGAGGAACTGAAGCGGATTGGCCCGGAATTTTGGTTGTTACGTAAGCTACAGCAGTATAGCGTATCCATTAGAAAATGGGATTTCGAACAGTTATGTAAACAGGGAACAGTGGGAGTGTATGCTGGGATTTTTATATTGGAAGATGGAAGGTGTTATGATGAACGGGCCGGATTGGTTTTGGACGGTGCTTGGGTAGAGGAACTACTGTTGATGTGATAGGTGTTACAGATTGAGTTGGTTATAATAGTGCGTTTGGATTGAAATGTGTCTGAATTACAACAATAACATTACCGTCGCATCCTTTACGGGTGCGACGGCTATGACACGTGTATCAACTTCTGGCCAATGCACGTACCTATATAAGGTACGACAGACTCCGAAGGACACGCGTACCGGTTGTCAACTGTTTCAATCCACGTACCTATATAAGGTACGACCAAGTATGACAGCTCTTTCAACGGCTCGTCCATTGTTTCAATCCACGTACCTATATAAGGTACGACCAACAACCGACTATATGTTATAAAACATATAACGGTTTCAATCCACGTACCTATATAAGGTACGACAAACGGTAAGACCGTCCTTTAAATTACCGTCAGTTTCAATCCACGTACCTATATAAGGTACGACTACCGCTATACTTAATAATAAGCGTTTTGACCTTGTTTCAATCCACGTACCTATATAAGGTACGACAATGATTCATTTGATGGCAATAGATGTACAATATAAGTTTCAATCCACGTACCTATATAAGGTACGACGCTTCCATATCCTCTAAAGGGGGTAAATTCAAAGTTTCAATCCACGTACCTATATAAGGTACGACAAAGCGGCATATTCAAGTATGTTTACCCGTTCCTGTTTCAATCCACGTACCTATATAAGGTACGACATATCACGCTTTCGACCTCCCTACTCTTTTCCATGTTTCAATCCACGTACCTATATAAGGTACGACTTGCAAACTTATTACGCTACTGTTATCACTGTCAAGTTTCAATCCACGTACCTATATAAGGTACGACATAGCATTAGCTCCAAGTGTTTTATCCGTCTCAAGTTTCAATCCACGTACCTATATAAGGTACGACCATTTTTCAGGATCATCTTCTCCTGCCACAATAGTTTCAATCCACGTACCTATATAAGGTACGACCGCACCTCTTTTTATTACACTTACATACAATCCTGTTTCAATCCACGTACCTATATAAGGTACGACGGAACGGTTTTTTGTGTTTTATTCCTGTTTTATCAGTTTCAATCCACGTACCTATATAAGGTACGACAAGGCCTTGGATTTTGATCGTATCTACATCCGTGTTTCAATCCACGTACCTATATAAGGTACGACTTAAAGGGGTCACAAAACTCATCCGTATAGTATTGTTTCAATCCACGTACCTATATAAGGTACGACCAATGGCGCGCTTTTGGCGTCTACCGGCTCCAATAGTTTCAATCCACGTACCTATATAAGGTACGACGTCGCCTGTGTGTCAGATAAAGAAACAGGATTTGTTTCAATCCACGTACCTATATAAGGTACGACTTTCATTTGTATGTTATCGTTCAAAATAACACCGTTTCAATCCACGTACCTATATAAGGTACGACTTTTTATACTTGTGGATGTTTCTGCGGTTCAAGAGTTTCAATCCACGTACCTATATAAGGTACGACTGGTATTTCCTGGTATACTCATGCCTTTTATGGCTGTTTCAATCCACGTACCTATATAAGGTACGACTCGAATTTACCGCTGCTGACTTTAACGTGTTGGTTTCAATCCACGTACCTATATAAGGTACGACGTTAGAGGGCGCAATGATGTGTTTGAAAGAAAAGTTTCAATCCACGTACCTATATAAGGTACGACATGGAGCCTGACTTCTTCTTTGGCCGCCGACCGGGGTTTCAATCCACGTACCTATATAAGGTACGACAAAACTTCCTTGTGACACAAATTGTCCGCTTTTTGTTTCAATCCACGTACCTATATAAGGTACGACTCCTGTTGGGTCAACCTGTGTTACCATCTTGCGAGTTTCAATCCACGTACCTATATAAGGTACGACTTCTGACGCACAGTAGACACATCGTAATCTGGTTGTTTCAATCCACGTACCTATATAAGGTACGACGGCAGTCAGACCTATACATAAACCGGGAGTTGCAGTTTCAATCCACGTACCTATATAAGGTACGACTTGATGAGGACGGTAATGCGTATAAAGTTGATTTTGTTTCAATCCACGTACCTATATAAGGTACGACGTGATGGAATTACAGGATTTGACATTTAATAAAGTTTCAATCCACGTACCTATATAAGGTACGACTGGTTTAGGGAGCGCGCGCCTATTGTTAACGGTGTTTCAATCCACGTACCTATATAAGGTACGACGATAACGCCAATAAACACCAGCAGTATTTAAAGGTTTCAATCCACGTACCTATATAAGGTACGACTGCATTACAAATAATGCAAACATTTACAGTCTGTTATCAATGCATTTATGCGATAATAAACTTTTTGGATTTTTTATTGATGAAATAAAACTAATAGGAGTGTTTAATAGGCTAATAATCAATGATTGCGAAAACTCCAGCTTTTTGTTAATGCTTAATGTTCGCAAACAGTTATATTATAAGTTCATCTTCTACATTATAGGATGTGACGACACCTATGTATTCAACTCTTTTAGAATAATTATTTCCCAAGAAATAGAAACGAATACTATCTTTTTTATGATCGATGATATCCGATAGTTTTAATCTTAACTCGGTAAATTGAGCAGGCGAGACAGAGCATTCAAAAACGGAATTTTGGACGCGTTGGCCATAATTCAGGCATTGACGTGCTACCTGACGTAACCTGCGCTGTCCGTCGGAAGTCATCGTTTCTACGTCATATGTAACTAGAACATACATGAACTTACTTCATTAAAAAGACCGGATAATTATCTAAATCGTTTCTCAAAAAACGAGCTAAAAGCATCGCCTGAATATATGGGATCAGTCCTATCGGTACGGATTCATTTAAGTAGGGGTGGATTATTGTCTCTTTTTTTCTCTTCTGCCAAGCGAGTAAGACTCCCTTTCTGATATCTTCATCCATTACAATCCCGTTATCTCCGTGTTCGACAAAACCTTTACCGGATATCTGTTTACGATTAATTAAGGACAAAACCAACCTGTCTGCCAGGTAGGCTCGTAACTCTTCCATCATATCTAACGCTAAACTCGCTCTTCCTGGTCGATCGGTATGTAAAAAGCCTACGTATGGATCAAGTCCTACTGTTTCCAATGCAGACTGTACCTCATGATTCAGCAATGTGTAAACGAATGACAATAGAGCATTTACTTTGTCTTTGGGCGGTCTTCTGTTCCTCCCGTTAAAAGGAAAATCCTCACATTGCGATATGATCATCTGGTTAAATACAGAGAAATAAGTTGTAGCGGCTTCTCCCTCTATACCTCTTAATGTATCGGAGGACTCAGCAACTAAAGCCTGATTCTTTGATCTCTTTAACTTTTCAGATACGGATAAAAACAAGGATAGCTGTTTGTCGGAAGAAATGTGATCTCTTTTGAAACGATCGATAACCGTCCGGGAATTTGCTATCTTTCCTGCAATAAAAAGCCGACTGATTTCCAGTGATTTATTTGCATCGTCGGCAATCCTGTATTGTGTTCTTCGTAAAAGGACATTTCCTTTTGTCGGACCGGAGACTCTACCTTGAAACTGTCCATTAGCACTTAAAAAACATAATCCTACATTTCTTTCAGCACACATCTTCATTAATGCCGGAGAAGCACCTATATATCCGAATGTGACAATACCTTCTATATTTAAAACCGGAATTCTGAATATATCTTTTTCCTTAACCCTAATTACAACGTTTTCTCCATCTTTAGTTAAATAGGCTTCAGGAGTAGTTACATACAATGTGTTCAATAATTTTCTCATATTTTAATCGTATAACTGGGACAGGTAAGTATTCACTTTCGGTGTTTTTGTCAGTACTTTAGGCATACATACGTCACATAAAGAACATGACTTGCAATGCGCTTTGTATATTGCCGGCGGAAGAACTTTTTGCTCGTATAGCTTGTGCATTTGGACACATTTATTTTCAACCAGTTTCCGTAATTCTTCAGTAAACTGGACCTCTTCTCGGTGGCGAGTTTCCCCATAATACAAAAAGCCTTTTTCTATGCTGACGTTATACATCTCTTCCAGGCAAATCGCTTGTGCGCATAGCTGGACTTCATCTATCTGATCTTTTTTAGGTTTGCCTCGTTTGTATTCGACCGGAATTAATTGCCAGAATCCCGGATATTTAGGATGTCTTATTGAATTTTGTCCGGAGGTGGAAGCGACCATCTCTACTACATCAGAGATACCATAAAGTCCCAGCCGTCTGGAGACAAGCGTTACGGATCTTAATGTTACTATGCCTTTATTGCGGTTCATCAAGGTAGGATCATCGACTTTTTGATGCATCCAGTTTCCTTCAATAGTGAGGTTGTTTTCCGCCCACTGTTGTTCGATATGTATAAGGGCCCATTGACGTTTACAGAAAGTTATGTGTTGGATTCCGGAAAGCATCAACAGGTCCTCATCTCCGTATTCTATCATATCATGTCCAGAACTTCTACACCTTCCGGTAGTTTATCCTTGTCGATGGTAACAATATAATCGTCGAACGAACGGGGTGGGCGTTGGTCATCCTTAAGTTGAACCTTCACTAAACCGAATAAAGAATGAGCTGAAGCATTACCTAATGCTGTACTGTGTTTGAATACGATCAATTTGCGGGCATTCATCATTCCTCTGGCTGCTGAATGGTCGTGATCGAACATGTTTTTCAATGAATCCCAGAATAAGTTCAGGTCATCTTCATTGAATCCGGTTTGTGCGGCTAAATGAGCGGAAATAAATCCGTTAGCTTTATATAGTCCGTAAGGAACTGTAAATTTACGTCCCATAGTGCGGTTATCTCCACTCTGTTTTTTAGCCTCATCCTCCGTAGCCACAGCCATACGGGTTATACTATGTTCGGCAGTAACAATCGGACTGATGGAACGGGCAAAAGTAAATTGGATAGGGCCACGAACCTGTCCGGCATTTTCGCCTGTACTTAGTACGGCTCCAAATGTCCTTATGTCATAAAAGTTTCTGCACATCCATTGCCGAGCAGCCTCTGTTTTATCTCCTTTCTCTTTTATATCTTTAACCCCTTCCTGTTTATGAGCGTCTGCGATCAGATTATTCAATACCGCTTTCTCTTTAATGAATATATCATACAGTCTTTCTCCTCCTTTTACTATTTGAACAAAGTTCCGGACTTTACGCTTCAGACAGACATCGGAAACCAGGCCTTCACCTGTTTCCGGATCAACTCTGGGTAAATTTCCGGCATCGGGATCACCGTTCGGATTACCATCCTGTACATCAAATAAATAAATGAAGTCGTAACGATTGTTTATTGCTGTTTCCATATTTGTATAGTATTAATTTTTTTCTTTATCTGTTGTTGTTTTATATAAATCTTCTCTTTGATGGTAATAACCGATTGCGAAACGCGATTGGTCGTCCATCGATAAATATTTAGGTAATCCGTTACTATCCAGGTTGGTGATAACACTTTGCAATAATTTTTCATAATAAACAGATTTCCCGGTATCAAATTTTGCAAGGTGATGTCTGGATAAAGACAACAAGCGGCCGAATACAGTTGTCGGGGTTGTCGACGCTGCACCGTAGTAACGCTCTTTGATCGTAGAATTTGCTCCTGGGATAGCATCACTCTGGATCTTTTCAAGGATAGCAAACAAGCGGCCACATAAGTACGCTTGGTTTTTATTTTCTAAATCTAATGCCATTTGAATTTCTTTAGGTGGATTATTATGATTTCTGAATTTTCTATTTAAGTAGGCTTTGAGTATAGCGGCTCTTATCGACGTTATATTCCGGTCTGCTTTGATTCGTATCAGACATTGCATCTGCAATGTGGTCGGGTAGGGTTGGTTATCCCATATGCTTTGACTTAAATCGCTGGCTAAGCAGGGAGGCAGATTTTCCATTTTATTTAAGGAAGCAACTTGGGTCAGTAAGTTGAATAAAGAAAAATAGGCTCTTTGATTCTTGCTTTTAATGATTTCCAAGTCCTTAAAATGTTGTCTGATGTGACTGGCAAATTCGCCTACTGTTCCTTGTCGCCAGAATCTAACGGAGATACGGGCGGCATTAGGAGATAAACCTAACACGTAAAAGGGAGTTTTGTCCTCGTCATTCAATACTCCCGAGAACGGGGACTTCAAGAAGTCTCTGATAACTTCCGTGTTTTTATCCGGATCATCTTTGGGAGGAGATGTAAATATGAAACAGAAACATTGCTCCAACTTTGTCGGTTTCTGAGACCAGAAAACAACGGATGTGTCATGCAAGCGATATTTGTTAGAGGAATCTTTTCCCAATAAAGAATTTAAAGCTGTGGTATAAGCAGCTTCCGCTTCTTTTGAAATGGGTGCGTTCATACCTTGCTCTTTATAATAAGAATCGTAACCCGATTTCTTTTGAAAGCCAACCAGTTTAGCTCCGCTCTTACCCCCGGGTATGGCTATGGCACTATTGAGTATGGCTATCGGAGCCTTTTTTCCGGTGATGAGGCATATCCCTGTAGGTTCATCTTTGTCTGAACAGTCTTCTATAGATGATGTTACATCCGGATTTGCAGCCACGATAGTATTGTTTCCTGCTACTTTAAAGGAGATGTTTGTCCCGTCTTTTTTGATACATTCTTCCCATAAAGGGTCCATTTTTATACGTTGAAGATTATCAGGATTATCGTAAAATTTGGCTACTGCTTGAATCTCTTCATTGGAAGGATACATTTCGGCAAGCCGCCTGACCTCCTGAACAAAGGTTTTATTTTGTTTAGCGGCATCGTCCAGTGCTTTTGGCATTCCTTTATCATCCGTATTTTTAGGTTGGGCTAACACATATCCGAAATGGTCCCAAAATACATTTGCCGTTTGCCAACTGTTGCTGCCGGTACGTCCTTTACTTTTGACGACCAGGTATTTTTTTGCTCGTTTCTGTTTTCCTACCCCCTCGGTGGTATCCTGTAGTTCTAAAAAATTCCCTTTTTTATCTATCAGAATAAGATAAGGTATTTCTTTCCATTCTAATCCATGGGGAGCAATAGTACTCCCCGGATCAGCAGCTTTACGCTGGTAGTATTCGTATAATGCTTGCAAAATCATCGGCGTACCTCCTCACTGTTAATGGATGGAACGATCAAGACTCCTTGTTTCATTATAGCCCTGAAGAACATTGGCTTTGGATCTTTTTCGTTTGTGAAATCCATATCATATAGCATATATCCAAAATCACGATCTTCGGGTATTCCGTTTCCTTTTACCGGATTTTCGATGTATGTGAAATCTGCGGAGAACTCACGGCAACCTAAATAGGGTTGATTGAAACATTGCCCCTTTTTAGCTCTACGTTCGAACATAGCATTATATTTGCCTGGATTTTCGTCAGAGGACTTTGATGGCACTTTCAACATATCTTCTTTCGCTCTATTTCTTATAGGTATAAATTCCAACTCTGCAAAAATTCTATAGCAAACATCTTTTAGTAACAAACTGGATTTTTGTTGCCGATTATCTTCGATGAATAATCCGGATGAACGGGGGCTCATTAAACTTCCAATCTCATTTCTTTTCATGGAAAACCATCTGATTGGATTTAATACTTCTATTCGAGTAATATTCCATTGTATGGCTGGTTTCCAAAATATAGATTCGAAAATAGCTCGGGCAGCAGATGGCGTTATTATGTCGTAGCTAACTCTTTCGACTTTCATCTCCGGACGGGTAAAGCAGGCCATGCTTCCTTTAACCTCAAGACAGTATTCTTTATTTGTATATATCATATGTTTAGGTTAACGTAATATAAGGTGTTTATGCTTTGAGTAATAAGGTATCTTTATAACTCTGTTCAACAAAGATATATTTTATTTTCTAACAAACAAATATTTTAATCCTGTAATCTTCTTGCAAAAAATATTATAAATAGTTGTCCCCGTAAAGGATGCGACATTAAAGACACGTTCAAACGCGCCTTTGAAGAGTGGTTTCAATCCACGCATCTGTAAAAGATGCGACTTATTAGTTGCATTATTACTGTTGTATTCTAAAACGGACGTTTCAATCCACGCATCTGTAAAAGATGCGACTGGCATTGCGAAAAAACTCCTGCACTCTGGTAAGTTTCAATCCACGCATCTGTAAAAGATGCGACTTGACGAGGACGGTAATGCTTATAAGGTTGATTTCGTTTCAATCCACGCATCTGTAAAAGATGCGACATTATGGGATTATTGTATTCCTTTTGAGGGCAATGTTTCAATCCACGCATCTGTAAAAGATGCGACGTAGACGCCAAAAGCGCGCCATTGCTGCACAAGTTTCAATCCACGCATCTGTAAAAGATGCGACTTGGTTTTGCCGGTGACTGTCCATGCTTGGTCGGGGTTTCAATCCACGCATCTGTAAAAGATGCGACAAGCCAATTAAGCTCAATTTGAGCGTAAGAAGGAGTTTCAATCCACGCATCTGTAAAAGATGCGACTCGTTTTGATGTTAATGTTCGTTACGACGCCTTGTTTCAATCCACGCATCTGTAAAAGATGCGACACATAATACCCATTACTATGCTCTCCTCGTCACAGTTTCAATCCACGCATCTGTAAAAGATGCGACCGAATATAAGCGTTATATATAGCCTCATACGCACGGTTTCAATCCACGCATCTGTAAAAGATGCGACTTTTCAAATACTGTTCTCGACGGCGAAAGTAAGTTTCAATCCACGCATCTGTAAAAGATGCGACTCTCGGCAAGAGTCTTCGCATAAGCAGCACCTTGTTTCAATCCACGCATCTGTAAAAGATGCGACCAATGGACGCGCGTACCCTAAACCAATAAAAATGTTTCAATCCACGCATCTGTAAAAGATGCGACATAGATTACCTCCAACTTGTAAGGATCAAGTCGGTTTCAATCCACGCATCTGTAAAAGATGCGACTATCCCGTAACGAGGTGCGCGAAATGGAAAATATGTTTCAATCCACGCATCTGTAAAAGATGCGACCAAATCATTTTTATCATTCGTGGTGCAATATTCCGTTTCAATCCACGCATCTGTAAAAGATGCGACAGATTGTGGATCTGGAAACAGCTATCGCGATTAAGTTTCAATCCACGCATCTGTAAAAGATGCGACTTAGATTCTCAACGTCCGAATATCTCAATGACGTGTTTCAATCCACGCATCTGTAAAAGATGCGACAACTTCCAAACCAGACATCTTAATTGCATTATCAGTTTCAATCCACGCATCTGTAAAAGATGCGACAAAAAATCAGGTGGAGAGGTTAATGTAGACTATGTTTCAATCCACGCATCTGTAAAAGATGCGACGCCTAATGCAAATGTCCCAATTACCTTGATATAGTTTCAATCCACGCATCTGTAAAAGATGCGACGGTAGAGATTTAATGCTTTTCAAAGCATCAGGAGTTTCAATCCACGCATCTGTAAAAGATGCGACTTTAGCCGACTCCCCTTCCGAAAAAGAATAGGTGTTTCAATCCACGCATCTGTAAAAGATGCGACGAGCCGTACTCGCCACACGCGAGATAACGCAGCGTTTCAATCCACGCATCTGTAAAAGATGCGACTATTACGATCCGCATCGACTTTTAATTCCGGGGGTTTCAATCCACGCATCTGTAAAAGATGCGACTGTTATAAAACATATAACGGTATATTCTTTCATAGTTTCAATCCACGCATCTGTAAAAGATGCGACAGCTGAGCAGGAGTTACGCTCTTTATATTGATTGTTTCAATCCACGCATCTGTAAAAGATGCGACACTTTAATGGCTTTATCTGTAGTATTATAAACAGTTTCAATCCACGCATCTGTAAAAGATGCGACCTCTTCATCGCAAAATACAGAGATACTACCATCAGTTTCAATCCACGCATCTGTAAAAGATGCGACATAGATGCACCAGTAGCAGGGATAACATAATCACGTTTCAATCCACGCATCTGTAAAAGATGCGACATGGTCACAAGGATACTTTTAGCCTCGGCTTCGGTTTCAATCCACGCATCTGTAAAAGATGCGACCAGAGGTATACTCAGCTTGTGCCTTAGTCAACTGTTTCAATCCACGCATCTGTAAAAGATGCGACTCCATGTTTGTGAAAAGCTTTATTGATGACACTTTTAAATTGTAATTTTGCGAATGATAAAGTAGAAAAGCAATAAATGTTCATATTCTCTAAATAAATCTATAAGTGTATGATTTATAGAGGATGCGAACATCCAACGTTTTTTACAATTACTTAGGGTTCGCGTTTTTGTTATTGAAACATAAGTGTAATCATGTTATTTCTAAAGTAATCTGTAACTTTGCTGACAAAGTTAGGAATAGTTTTTATAGATACGATAAATAATGAATAAAAAGATACTTCAGTTAGCGCTTCCTTCTATTGTATCCAATATAACGGTTCCTTTGTTGGGATTGGTCGATGTGGCGATTGTCGGACATTTGGGGGCCGCTTCCTATATCGGGGCGATTGCGGTAGGGGGGATGCTGTTCAATATTATTTACTGGTTGTTCGGTTTCTTGCGGATGGGAACGAGTGGGATGACTTCACAGGCTCTGGGGAGACGGGATCTCCTGGAAGTAACGAGGGTTTTGTTCCGGTCGGTCGGTGTCGGGATTCTGATTTCTCTGGCTCTGCTTCTGCTCCAGTATCCGATACGGGAAATAGCTTTCTTACTATTGGATACGACGGATGAGGTAGAACGGTTGGCTTCCTTATATTTCAATATTTGTATTTGGGGAGCGCCGGCTGTGTTGGGATTGTATGGTTTCTCCGGTTGGTTTATCGGAATGCAGAATTCCCGTTTCCCGATGTTTATTGCGATCACCCAGAATGTCGTGAATATCGTGGCGAGCCTGATCTTCGTCTTTGTGTTCGGCATGAAGGTGCAAGGGGTTGCGACGGGAACGCTGATCGCTCAATATGGAGGCTTCGGGATGGCTGTATTCCTGTGGTTCGTATTCTATCGGAAGCGGTTGAATATTCGTGTTTGCTGGCATGAGGCCATGGATAAGGTCGCTATGCGTCGTTTCTTCCAGGTGAATGGCGATATTTTCTTTCGTACGCTTTGTTTGGTGGCGGTTACTACATTTTTTACTTCTACGGGTGCGAGACAGGGCGATATCGTTTTGGCTGTTAATACATTGCTGATGCAGTTGTTTACGCTTTTCTCCTATATCATGGACGGTTTTGCCTATGCGGGCGAGGCTTTGGCGGGACGTTATATCGGTGCTCGGAACAAAACAGCCCTTAGTCGGATGATCCGTTTGCTGTTTGGCTGGGGGATTGGGTTGTCCCTTTCGTTTACCCTGCTTTATGGAGTAGGCGGGAAAGGTTTTCTCTCCCTCCTGACGAATGACTCTGTTGTCATACAAGAGGCCGGAACCTATTTCTATTGGGTGCTGGCTGTTCCGCTTGCCGGCTTTGCCGCCTTCTTGTGGGATGGTATCCTGATCGGTGCGACAGCTACCCGCCTGATGCTTTATTCGATGTTGGTCGCTTCCGGCACTTTCTTTTTGATCTATTACCTCTTTTTCGGAATGATGGGAAATCATGCATTGTGGATGGCATTTCTGATATATCTGTTGCTTCGTGGTAGTATGCAATGGGTATTATGGAATCACCACAATGAATTAGCGTAATCGGTCGTATGCCCATTGTGCCGGATTGTTTAATATATAATTGGATATATTATGATACGCTTTTTCATCCTGTATGATATGTTCATAATAATTACGTTGCCATAATTTTTGACCGTGTAGATTAATCATTTTTGTCGATTGATATTTAAAATATCCCACAATATGCCCCAGTGTCACCACGTAGGGGCGGGGTTCGCCCGCCCTAAATGCATCCCGATCGATTTTTATAATCGCATGGAAATGATTTGGCATAATAACATATTCGCAACATTCGATATTGGGGTATTTGTGTTCCAAATCCCAATAACATTGTTGGATTATTTCACCATATGGGTTTAATATCATTTATAACCCTTCCTGTGAATAATCATATCCTTTCAAACGGATACTGTGACGATGGTGGATGTCTGGATTGTACTGTTTCATAGTCGATGGTTGTCTTATTGGCTTAATACGAGTCTAAATATAAGGAAAAAGCCGGAAATCAAGAGAAGATATCCGGCTTTTATGAAATTAGATACGCTCTATTATTGTCTGTAGCTTGCTAATTCGTCGGCATTGAATTTCAAGATAAAGCTGCTGTGTTTTTCCACTTCCGCTTCGACATAATTCAAGTATACGACAGCTGATTTGGCAAACATTTCAGGAGTCTTTGTCGCGTCTTGGATCAGCAGGTGAGCCATGATGCAGTCGGCTGCCATTTCATAAAGGCGACGGGCAACAAAGTCCTGCAATTCCTGGTTCTGCGCTTCCTTCACCTTGTTCATGCAGGCTTCGAACTTATTGGCCATTTCAACCAGGCGGCCTTTCAGCGGTTCCATTTCAGGAGAACACGGGATTGTTTCGAATTCTCGGATGGTAGCCAGATAGGAACCGTTGGTCACGTAACGGATGGCTGCAACTGTCTGCAATTGCGTCGTTCCTTCGTAGATGGAGGTGATGCGGGCATCCCGGTAGATACGTTGACAAGCATATTCCAGCATGAAGCCTGAACCACCATGAATTTGGATACAGTCGTATGCGTTCTGGTTGGCATATTCGGAGTTCATACCTTTGGCAAGCGGAGTGAAGCTGTCGGCCAGTTTGGCGTATTTCTTTTGTTCCTGGCGTTCTTCCGGAGTCAGCTTGCGTTCGCGTGAGATGTCGTCCAGTGCTTTGTAGATGTCTACGTAGCGGGCTGTCTGATAAAGCAACGCACGGCCGGCATCCAGCTTACCTTTCATAATGGCGAGCATGTCATACACGGCAGGGAAGTCGATGATTGCTTTTCCGAACTGCTTGCGGTCTTTGGCATAGGCCAGTCCTTCATTGTAAGCAGCCTGGCTCAATCCTACAGATTGTGCGGCGATACCCAGACGGGCACCGTTCATCAATGCCATTACATATTTGATCAGACCGAGTTTGCGGTCACCGCAAAGTTCGGCTTTGGCATTCTTGTAAACCAATTCGCAGGTAGGAGAACCGTGGATACCCAGCTTGTGTTCGATACGGCGTACATCCACACCACCCTGACGCTTGTCATAGATGAACATGGACAGACCGCGACCGTCTCTCGTTCCTTCTTCCGAACGGGCAAGTACCAGATGGATATCTGCATCGCCGTTGGTGATGAAACGTTTCACACCGTTCAGCAGCCAACAACCGTCTTTTTCGCTGTAAGTAGCTTTCAGCATCACTGCCTGAAGGTCGGAACCTGCATCCGGTTCGGTCAGGTCCATAGACATGGTTTCACCCTGACATACACGGGGGATGAAGCGGCTGTGCTGGTCGGCATTACCAAATTCATACAGTGTTTCGATACAGTCCTGCAAAGACCAGATATTTCCGAAACCTGCATCGGCGGCAGCAACGATCTCGGCACACATGGTGTACGGAGTGATCGGGAAGTTCAAACCGCCGAATCTGCGTGGCATGGTCATACCGTTCAGGCCGGCTTTCACCATAGCGTCTAGGTTCTGTTTGGTTCCGGAAGCATATTCTACGCGACCGTTAGCACAGTGAGGACCTTCTTCGTCTACACCTTCTGCGTTAGCAGCAATGATTTCTCCTGTGATTTCTCCTGTAATCTCCAATACTTTGTCGTAAGAGTCTACGGCATCTTCGAAGTCCAGCGGAGCATAATCGAATTCATCTTTATCTCTGTAATTGCGTTCTTTGAGTTCGCAAATACGTTTCATCATCGGATTGTTCAAGTGAAACTTGAGTTCCGGTATGTCTGTATAATAATTAGCCATCTTTCCTTACTTGCTATTTTGTTTATAATACTTAATCATCTTCGGCACAACTTCTTCGATACTTCCGTTGATTACGTAATCGGCAATCGTATTGATCGGAGCATCCGGATCGTTGTTAATGGAGATGATGATACCACTTTCCTGCATACCGGCGATATGCTGAATCTGTCCGGAGATACCGCAAGCGATGTAGAGTTTTGGACGAACCGTAACACCAGTCTG